>Ga0164315_10003415_pt1 | contig 12318 bp, 9 predicted proteins | sample GuaBasSedimGuay6_FD_113737 | JGI IMG/M metagenome (GOLD analysis project Ga0164315, IMG submission 113737) | Subseafloor sediment microbial communities from Guaymas Basin, Gulf of California, Mexico - Guay6, Core 4569-2, 0-3 cm | ecosystem: Environmental > Aquatic > Marine > Hydrothermal vents >... | reverse complement strand
ACCTGGTATTACTGACCGCAGTCGACTGGTTGGAAGAAGGCCAGTTCCAGCTGACCTACCTGCTCAGTAATCGTAAAAAGCAGCAGGATATCGGGCTGCGGGTCATGCTTCCGCGTGAAGATGCCAGCATGGACACGATCCATGATCTGTGGCCAACAGCAGCAACGTATCAACGTGAATTACGCGAAATGTTCGGCATAGATTTTCCTGACAGCCCGCGTGTGAATGAGGAGTTCATCCTGGAAGGCTGGAAGGACTTACCACCCTACCGCCGTGATTTCGACACCTTGAAATATGCACAGGCAACCTACCGGGATCGTCCCGGACGAGAAACAAGAGATCCTGCAAAACATATGAAAGAACAACTTTATCCGGACAAGGACTGATATTGTGTACCAGCCAGACCGTAGTCAATACCCACAAAAAAGAGTCGACGGCACACTCGATATCGACCTTAAGTCAGGCAAATACCTGAAACTTTGGCAGGGGCCGCAACATCCCGGTGTCACCGGCAATATGTCGATTGAGCTAACGGTTTGTGGCGACGAAGTCGTCGATGCTAAAACCCATGTTGGATACCTGCACCGTGGCTTTGAAAAGCTCATGGAACGTCGCACGTTCATGCAGGTTTTTCCGATTGTCTGTCGCGTTTGTGTACCTGAACCCGACTTCAATGAGTACTGTTATGCGGCCGCGGTGGAAGAACTGGCTGGTATTGAAATACCGGAAAGTGCCCGTTGGATACGCACACTCATTCTCGAAATGGGCCGTATCAACAGCTACCTGATGTATCTCGGTGGGCAGGCGGGCGCGTTCGGCCAGGGTGTTATTGGCCAATGGACCACCTACGTTCGAGACTTAATGCTCGACCGCTTCGAAGAACTGACCGGTGCACGTATTTATCATATGTTCATCCTGCCCGGCGGGGTGCGTGGTCACCTGCCTGAAGGCTTTTCAGGTCGCATGGAAGAAACCTTGCGCGAAATTGAAAGCGTGATGGACGATGTCGAGAAAGTGATGTTCCAGAATGCCGTATTCAAAAAACGTTCGATAGGCGTATCGGTCATCGACCCGGCTTTACTGGATAGCTATGGCATCACCGGTCCCAACGCCCGTGCGGCGGGGGTTGCCAGGGATGTGCGAACTGAACAACCTTACCTGGTCTACCCCGAGCTTGAACTTGAAGCGGTCATTGGCCACGACTCAGATATTTTTACCCGCGCTGAGGTACGTCGGCGTGACCTGTTGATGTCGATAGATCTGGTCAGACAAATATTGGCAAAAATGCCGCTTGAAGGCGCGGTGATGACCAAGCTGCCCAACGTATTGCACTGGAAGATCCCCAGAGGTGAAACCTTTATCCGGGGTGAGTGTTCACGTGGCGAGTATGGCTATTATGTTGTGACAGATGGCAGTGGTTATCCGCGCCGTGTAAATGTTCGTGGCCCTTCCTATACCCACTCCATCGCCTTGTTTGAGCGCCTGATTATCAATGCAAATATTTCGGATGTGGCTGGCACACTGGTGTCGCTGCACACCTATCCACCGGAGGTGGAGAGATGAGTGTTCGTGATGTTATTTCGCCCCTTACCGCCTGGAAAAATCTTTTCCGTGATCCGGTAACGATCGTTGACCCGCTCAACGAGCGACCCGGTGCAGAGCGCTACCGTGGCTTCCATATGAATGATATGGAAAAGTGTATCGGCTGTGGAACCTGCGAAACCATCTGTCAAAACGGCGCAATTGATATGCTGCCCGCAGATGGCATCTCCGCAAAACAAGGCGATTCCGGTCTGCGCCCACGTATCGACTACGGTCGTTGTTGCTGGTGTGCGCTGTGCGTTGACGTGTGTATGACCGGCTCTCTGACCATGTCCAATGAGTACACGTGGGTAGAAAAGGATCCCGAAGTGTTCCGGTTCATGCCTGGTGTTGATAAAAAAGACTGGGATGACGCGGAACTGGGCTACCAACGCCTGATGGAAAAGCAGATGATCCCGGCAGAACGCGTTTCAATGCGGGAGATCGAGCCGGATACCCGTATTGATTCATATTGTGAAATTGTTGAAGGCTACTCGGTTGCAGAAGCGAAAATTGAGGCGGATCGCTGTGTCTCATGCGGTCTGTGTGTTGCTACCTGCCCCACGCATATGGCGATCCCGGAGTACATCGCCGCTGTGCGTGATGGTGATTATAAGCAAGGTATCAAACTACTGTATGAAACCAACCCGTTCTCGGAGGTTTGTGGCAGAATCTGCACCCACCTTTGTGAGACGACATGTGCGGCGCGCCACGAGGGTGACCCAATTGCAATTCGCTGGTTAAAACGCCACATCATCGACCAGGTGCCCACCGAAGAAATTCTGGACATTATTGGCGGCCCGGAACCCTCAACTGGCAAAACAATTGCCATCATCGGCGCCGGACCTGCCGGTCTGACCACCGCCTTTGACCTGGCACGCAAGGGCCATGCCGTCACCGTCTATGAAGCCAAGGCAGCCGCCGGTGGTATGACGCGTTACGGTATCCCCGAATATCGCCTGCCCTATGAAGCGCTGGACCGGGATGTCAAAGTGATTACTTCAATGGGTGTAAAAATTGAATACAACACCCGTGTTGGCCCCGGTAAAGATGCAGACATCAGCATGCAAACATTGAAAAATGAAAACGATGCAGTGCTCTTGTCTGTCGGTATGCAATTGGGACGTTCTACCCGGATACCCGGCTCAGATCATAAAATGGTGACCAAGGCAGTTGACCTGTTGCACCAGATCACTGCCGGTGAACAGGTTGATGCGCCCAAATCCATCGTTGTGATCGGCGGTGGCAACGTCGCCATGGATATAGCCCGAAGCATGGCACGCCTGCAGTTACAACAGCATGGCAAAATCAATCTCACCTTAACAGCGCTGGAAGATATTGATCATTTCCTCGCTGACGCGGAAGAAATCACGGAATCACGGGAAGAACAGGTTGAGATACTCGATGCCCGTGGCCCGCAATCGATCGAGTTTGATGACGAAGGTAATGTAACTGGCCTGAAAACATGGAAAGTGCTGTCTATTTTTGACCAAGAACATCGTTTTGCACCCATGTATGATGAAAGCGATGAGATGTTCCACCCGGGTGAAATGGTCATCGAAGCCATCGGTCAAATGATGGATGGCAGCCTGCTTGGTGATGAATTGACCGAAGCACTGGAGTGGAACCGTGGCCGAATTCAGATTGATGGGTCCGGGCGTACTTCCGAACAATGGCTCTGGTCAGCGGGAGATTGTGTCAAAGGACCCGATGTAGTCACAGCCGTTGCAGACGGACATCGTGTTGCAACAAGTATTGATAACTATATTAATCAACAGGTGAAACAGCTATGAGTGATCGTGAAGGCGGCGGACACGCGCGACTTAGGCAAATGACCAGCCTGCAGGAAATATTTGATGTTGCCATCAATTTTGAGCGGACCGCCCGGGACTTCTACACCGCCCTGATCCCCAAAGTCAGTAAAAATATCCGCTACCTGGTCGAAGAACTGGCAGCAGAAGAGCAGGAGCATGTCGATTTATTCACGCAAATAGCTGCACGTGATGATCTCGAGCAGCAGCTTAAGGCGGAAGTGAAAATACCGGCCAATGATCACAAATTCTCCGACTGTGTTCATCTGCCGGATATGGGTGACAACCCGGATGACCAGGCTGTTCTTCAATACGCACTGATGCGCGAACATGCAGCGATGGAACAATATCACTCACTCGCTCAAGACACCGCCCCCGGGCCAATTCAAGACCTGTTTTTATTTATCGCCAATGAAGAGACCAAGCATAAAAACGAGTTGGAAAAGATCTACTATGAGATCGTACATCGTGGCGGTGGTGTGTAGAGAGAAAGCAAATGATGAAAGCAAAGACACCCATTGCTCTCAATGTCGAGATACACGGGTGTCCATAGCTTTTGTCCTTTTGATTGACTCAGAACAGCGTAAATTTCAAATTGATGAAGCGCATGATATCTTCAATTTCGAGGGAAGAATCTTCAATTATTTTTTCTGTCTCTCCACCAAAAAGCTTACCAATGACTCCACCATTCATAGTGGAAACATAAACTTGCCCGTCTGACTTTTCATAAATTGCAAAAGACTTGGGCATCATGTTGCCTATTTTTTTCCGGTCATCCGCCTGCAGCATGTCTGCCGCAAATTTTCCGTGGCAGAATTTGATGATTTTAAAGTTACCGATTTCATAACCACCGTTTTCTTTCACCTCGTGGTTCTGGTCGATCACGTTGGTCACATGCCATCCCGCCTTATTATTAATGCGGTCGCTTACCACCCTGACAGTCTTATCAAAATCGTACGGACTCTTTAGTTCTTTAACCATCATTTCGGAGGCTGAAATGCTGATCGCTGCCGCAGCAAAAATAATTCCAAGGATGAACCCGAATATCAGGGATACAGTCACTGTTATTTTGACTTTCATGGTACTACCTCTATTACTCTAATCTTCGTTGATACAAATTTGACGTTGTTTGATTTTTAAGATGGTGTGCCAGCTAACATACGAGATGACCAGCAGCGTGAAAACAAACATGACCCAGGAGGCATACTTGAACAGGGGCTGTGCTGTTACCTGGAAGGCCACCGCTAACGCTACCGTCGATGCCGTCAATGGGAAAGTAAAGGCCCACCATGAAATGAAAAAATTAATTCCATAGAAGCTCTTTCTCAAAAAGAACAGTAAGGCTATAAAAAATATCATTATGTTCAGCAAAAGCGCTGAAAAAATATCCCAACTCTGGGTAATGCGCATATAAGCGATAAAGCCAACTGCCGGAGGCGCCAACAAGATAAATAAAGTTGGCATAAACTTCTGTGGAAGCTGGTTGTGAAAAATCACCCTGTTTAAAAATATTGCAAACAGCACCAGCCAGAAAAACATTCCAACCGCAAAATAGAAAAATGAAAACGCGCTTGGCATAAAGTCAACACCAGCCACCGGAATCAAAACATTACCGACAACGGGTATGAACCACGCAGGATTCATGTGGTTTATTTCAAAATTGTGGTTCACCCAAAATGCAATGGTGTGCAACATCAGGAAGGTATGCAAAATGACACCAACCCACCACATCACCAAAGCGAGGATGGGCCAGTAACCCAAAAATGCGATGGACAATAGTAAAAAACTGATTGAGATGGCCGAAAAGAAATTAATCCTTATCCTGTGGTTAAAATCGATCTTTACCTGGTCAAAATGCTTTATAGCCTTCAAACCGTATAAAAAAGAAATCAGCAGGAATACGCCAAATGTAAAAAAAAGCATGGCGTCATACACGGGCTTTGGCATCCAATGCAGGTGGTAATATTTACTGAATACTATTGTCAGTCCTGACAGACCCATCACAACGGCGTAGGTGGTAATAGGGAAAAATTGCAGTCGCTCTTCCATCAGCCTTTCCTGTTTCTGAAAAAAAATCCATATAAGCCCACTTGTGTATACCGATAGCAATAACTGCTGAAACTCAAATAAATTTACAAATGTTATTGCTCTTAAAAGGGACCTGTATATTATATTATAATAATCTAATATACATGGATTTGGAAGGCAGACCATCGCATAAGGCCTGCGCGTTTTGCCGGGGTAGTGCCCCGGCTTTCATTGTTCAATCGAGTTTCTCGAGTAACACCTGTACGGCTTTTTCCAGTTGCTGATCACCGCCACCGGCCTCTACAGAAGGTGCGTTATCAACCCAATAATCTGCATCAAGGTGTTTGTTCTCCAGCAGATCACCTTCGATATCCCTGACACCCACCATGGGAATGCCAAAAACCATCGAGCTGTCCTGCAAAGGCTCCCACCACACGGCGGTGCAGGTTCCAGGAACCTGCGTGCCAACTGTTTCACCAATTTCAAGGGTGGTATAGGCAGAAGGAAAGCAATGTGCATCTGAGTAATTGCCTTCATTCATGACCACTATGGATGGCCGGGTCCAGCGATTGGTGGGCTCGGAGCCGATATACTTCCCGCGGGATTCCGCCCGGGCAAATACTTCGCCGGTCAACAGTGATGTCAGCGCTTCATCAAGCCAGCCGCCGTTATTGAAGCGGGTATCGAGAATAATGGCTTCCTTGTTTTGCGCTTTACCAAAGATATCCTCGTAGATTTCACGGTAACGTGAGTCGCTCATGGAGCGGATGTGTGCATAACCCAGACGCCCGTTTGACAAGCGATCAACTTCTGCACGACGTGAGCGCACCCAGCGCTGATACAGCAACTCTGACTCGTCACTCTGTGAAACGGGTTTGACAGTTTGCTGCCAGCGGTTTTTCCCTGCGGGATTATAAAACGACATTCTGACCGGTACACCGGCTTTACCGTTAAGTAAGGGGTACCAATTTGAACCTGCATTAATGGTCTGCCCGTCGATTTCTTCGATAATGGTGCCGACCTGCACTTTGGACCCGACCTTGGTCAGAGGTCCGCCTTCCATCAGCTCAGCGATGCGGATTCCTGCCTTGTCATAATCAGGGTCCGGGAACAACGCCAGGGCCGCAGTGGCGTCAGCATTGCCTGACTTGGGGCGATAATAACAACCCGAATGGCTGGCGTTCAGTTCACCTTGCAGCTCGGAAAGAACATCGCAAAAATCCTGATTGTTGTCGATGTATGGCAAAAAGCGACTGTAGGCATCCTTGTAAAAATCCCAGTCCACACCGTGCATGTTTTCCAGGTAGAATTTTTCACGGGTCTGTCGCCATACGTGTTCAAACAGGTACTCACGCTCGGCCGCAGGTTTAAGATTCATCTTCGCACTGAGAGCCACCGCTGCGGCTGTGCCACTTTCCAGTTCCACGGTTTGAATCTTGTGGTCGGCGAGGAAATAAACTTTTTCTTCCTCCTTGTCCAGCGTCATATTGCCGGCACTCTCGGCCTTTATTTTGGCCACTAGTTTCAGCTCCTGCTTCCTGTGCTCATAGGACCACAAGTCAAAACCCTTATTGAACCCGGCAAGATATAGAACCTTCTCGCCATCCGCTGTGATCAGGGAATCGGCCATGCTGCTTGAGTGCAGGGTCATGCGCTGATCACGGCCCTGAATGCCTTCAAACTGAATCTTGATGGGATCAGGCAGTTTAATTCCCTCATCTTTCTTGCCTTTCTTTTTGCTGTCTTTCTCTTCTGTATCGTCCTCCTCCTCTTTTCCTTCCATCATCTGGTCATATTCAGCTTCACTGAAGTTAAACTGGTCAAAGGCATCCTGATTCAGGAATGAAGTGTAAACATCAAAGCTTCCAGGGAGGCCGGAATGTTGACGTTCACCATGACGATCTGTGGTCCAGAAAATGGCATTTCCTTCGACCGCCCAGCGCGGACGAAGATCCTGGTATCCGCTGTTGGTAATATTGACCAAATCTCCTTTTCCGGATGAAGGAACAAGCCCCACTTCTGAGCTCCATCTCTTGTCGCTAAGGAACTCCACCGCAAACCATTTTCCATCCGGTGACCACTGATACCACTGGTCACCGTCCGCATAAGAATAATTTCTTTCATCTGGCACGACAGTGCGGCTTTTTCCGGACTCCAGGTTGAGTACTTTTAGTATGGTCCGGTCTTCGAGGTAGGCCACCTCTTTGCCATCAGGTGAATAATGTGGCTGGAAGGTTTCAGGTGAAATCTCCAGCACCGGTTTTTCAATGGTCGATGTGGCCAGGTATAAATTCTTTTCCTTTTCATCGGTGATGTCAGAGCGATACAGATTCCAGCTGCCGTTGCGCTCCGAAGCATAGAGAATTCCTCGCCCTTGCGGGTGGAATGTGACAGAGCGTTCCTGTTCCGGGGTGTTGGTAATCCGGCGGGTGGTATCGTGCTTTGCCGAGGTAACGAAGACCTCACCCCGTGCAACAAAGGCTACCTGCTTGCCATCCGGAGAAAGCGTGAATTCTGAAATTTCACCACTGACATCGGTCAGTGTCACTTCATTGTATCTTTCATCGGTATTGGCAGTGATGTCGAGCTTCCGACTCTGGCTTGCACCGGGCTCTCGCACATAAATCTCACCGTTCCATGCATAACTCAGGGTGCCGTTTTGTGATGCACTCAGGAAACGAACCGGGTGAGCAACGTGGCTTGTGACCTGAACCGGTTCTGCACCATCTTTCAGTGCAAGTTGCCAGATATTGAAATGGCCGCTGCGCTCAGACAGGTAATACAGTTCGTCTTGGTCCGGTCCCCATACCGGTTGGCGGTCGTCTGCGCCAAATTCGGTCAGTCGCTGGTGCAGTCCGCTATTGGCATCGAATAGCCACACATCTCGAGCGAAAGAAGAGTTATCGTGTTTGCGAAGATCCGTTTCGAGACCTTTTTCATCAGAGTAGAGCAGTCGTTCTCCGCTGGAATCCCAACTCGCATAAATGGCCGGGGTGCTTAAAATTTGCCTGGGCATTCCAGCCGTTACGGAAACGGAGTACAACTCCGGCTGGGCACCTCTTCGTGGGTATCCCACCATTGTCCTGGAATCGAGCCTGCCTGATGAGAAAAGGACATTTTTCCCATCTGGAGTAAAACTGGCAGGGAAATCATTTGCCGAATGCCAGGTTAGTCGTGCTGCCGCACCACCGCTGGAAGGCATCAGGAACACATCATGATTCCCATAACGATTGGAGGCAAAAGCAATCCACTTGCCATCCGGTGACCAGATAGGCATGAAGTCATACGCTTCGTTTGTTGTCAGGTGCGTTGCCGCTCCGCCGCTGATTGATACCCGCCATAGATCTCCGCGGTAGCTGAACGCAACCGTCTGCGCATCTCGAGCGATCGCCGGGTAGCGTAACCATAACGACTCCTCGGCAGCATTAGCGGCCAAAGAGTTCAAGCACAGATAAAAAGTGAGCGAGGCAATTTTCAGGATATTGCAGACTTTCATGTAATCTCCAAATGGTGAGTTCAATTCAGGTGAATATCAGACCGGGAAATATGTGTAATGACAGGGTCATGATAACTATAATGCTACCTATCCTCCAAATACGGGGAAGCGACCACCCTCAATGTGCGGGACTCGGGACATGTAATACGTCTACCTCAGCGATGCAGCCAGTGTAATCGTCTCAACTTTGCAGCGAATTCAGGACAGCCATGAAGAAGAACACCTTCCTTCACCTTATCAGGGTTGGTTCTCTGGATAAACCGGATCGTTTGCCACCGGAGGTTCATATCTACACCTCTACCAGGCAACCCTGGGTTGTTCTACCTCCGGGCGATTTTGATTAACCGTTACCAACAACACACCCTGCCCTTCAAGGAATTCATCGCCTTGATGGCTCTAATGATGTCGCTCGTTGCCCTGTCCATTGATGCAGTATTGCCTGCGCTCGAATCCATTGGCCATTCCTTCGGTGTCACCAACGCCAATGACAACCAGTTACTAATCGGCTCCCTGTTTATAGGAATGGCTTTTGGTCAGTTGCTTTTCGGACCTTTGTCGGATTCCATCGGCCGGCGTCGTTCGATGACGATCGGGTTCTCAGTTTTTTTTATTGGCAGCCTGATGGCACTGGTCGCCGACAATTTTGAAACCATGTTGATTAGCCGTCTTCTTCAAGGTCTCGGAGTGGCGGCTCCGAGAGCTGTTTCAACGGCCATTGTTCGCGATCTTTACGAAGGTCGTGCCATGGCGAGAGTCATGTCATTTATCATGATGATCTTTATTCTGGTTCCCATGCTCGCCCCGGCATTTGGCCAGATCATACTAACAATGGCAAACTGGCAAGCCATTTTTGTAGTCATTGCATTGATTGGTTTGATATCACTACTCTGGTACCTGTTAAGACAAGGCGAAACCCTGGCAGAGGAAGACCAGGCGGACTTCACCGTCAGCCGAACGCTTCACGCACTTAGAATCATTTTCACAAACCGCGCGGCCTATGGTTATACCATCGCTGCAGGAATCATTTCCGGCCCTTTTATTTTTTACCTCAGCTCGGCTCAACAGTTATTCCAACACGCCTATGAGCTGGGCCAGTGGTTTCCTCTGTACTTTGCTGGACTGGCACTCGCATTTGGCATGTCGTCATTCGTCAATGGCAAGCAGGTGATGAAACTCGGTATGCACCGCATCGTAAGATTTGCACTCACCTTATTGACGGTTTCATCATTTTTGTTCATTTTTATCGCCTAGTGGTTCAACGGCCTGCCAGCCTTATGGATAACCACCATCTACATGCTGTTGACCTTCTTTTGTATCGGCCTTATTTTTGGCAACCTTAACGCTCTCGCCATGCAACCACTGGGACACATCGCAGGCATCGGTGCTGCCGTAGTGGGATCACTCTCCACATTTATTTCAGTAACCATGGCTGTCATTATTGGACAGCAATTTGATGGGACGATACACCCACAGGTCATAAGCTTTGCCATTTCCGGGCTGGCAACACTGTTTTTAATGTGGTGGATTGACGGTAATAGTCTTATCCGCAGGGAGGATTAACTATGTCATTTATAAATCTACAGGTCAGCCTGGCAGAATTGCCGTCAGCCGACGAACTGGTCATGGAGCCAATGGCGGAGGCTTATGAGAAAGAAGTCAAAGTCCAGCAACTCATCATCTGGTTGCCCATCCTGGTGTTATCTTTTCAACCTTATCTGTGGACACAGATTCTTCCACTATTACTGATCCCGCTAGTACCAATACTACTTGCGATCATTATTTCACGCCTGGTTATTAAGAAATCGCAGATAAAGGCGGTCGCTATACGCGAGTTTGATATTGCTTATCGCTCTGGCTTGTTCTGGCGAAAAACGGTGATTGTGGCATTCAACAGGATTCAGCACGTGGAGGTCAGCAGTGGACCTTTGCAACGCCAGTTTGGACTGGCTTCAATCAAGTTATTTACCGCTGGAGGCAGCAAAGTTGATCTGAGAATAGATGGACTGACGGCCGAGCGCGCCGAGCAGATGCGCACATTTATCGCTGAAAAAATTGACGATTCGACAGCTGCATGAGCGCAGTTGATTCACAACTGAGCTGGCAACGTACCTCACCGGTTGCGGTGGTGTTCTTTATTTTCAATTCGGCACGTCAATTTATCACCAATGGCTTGCCCGCTATTGCGGTTGTTGTCGCTACTTATGCCTCGGGTAGTGCAGGTACAAGAGCATGGATGTTAATCGGCTTGATGATAGTAGCTGTTCTGGGGACTCTTGGATCAGTGCTTCGCTGGCTTCGATTCCGGTATTGTGTTGTTGATGACAGGGTACTGGTCAGAAGCGGCGTCCTGCACAGGGAAGAGCTGAGTGTAGAATTTGGCCGTATACAAAACATCAGCATACGCGAGCCATTTTATATGCGTCCTTTTGGACTTGCGTTACTGAGTATCGATACGGCGGGTAGTGGCCAAAAAGAAATTATCCTTGGGGGAATCAGCAAAGAAATAGCCACCCATTTAAGGGAAACAATCCTTTCGAAAGCCAAATCTGAATCGCATGAGCCACAGCTTAAAAAAGGAACTCAGTCCGATCAGTCCATTTTGTTGTCCCGCACCACCAAAGACATCATTATTTATGGCCTGACCGTCAACTTTATACTCTGGGCACTAATAGCAGTCGGTGCTTTTTTTGGTGCACAAGGTGTTGCCGAGAAGTTCTTTAGCTGGTTGGCAACTAAAATTCAGTTCGAGGCTATTTGGGCGGCTATGCAGACAGACGGCGGACTATTTGGGAGTGTACTGCTTCTGATTGGTGTCGTATTTTTGATATTTCTCTTGCTACCCCTGATTTCCGTATCAGGAGCACTATTCCGCCATCATGGCTATCGACTCAGTGTCGAGGGGGAAACATACCGCAGGAACAGTGGATTGCTCACGCGACATGATGAATCACTGAAACGCCACAAGATCCAGGCGATCATTTTGAGACAAAATTTCGTGGCACGGTTTTTTAAGAGAACCAATATGCAACTCAGGGTAGCGAGCGCTGGCACCGGTGTAGAAAGTGGTCAACTGCCCATAGGTTCCAAGGCTACATTTTTGGTACCTGCTTTGCATAAAAGCGAGATGATTGATTTGGTTTCAGAGTTTTTTCCCACCTGTAAAATCGATGATGTAGTGTTTTCCAGGATAAACCGTCGTCGTCTCAACATGGTCATTCTAGGGTGGGCCGTGCTGCCATTTTTGCTATTCATCACCGGGGTTTTGAGTCTTGCAGTCAGCTGGAAATTTGCATTCCTGCTACCTCTGGGCCTGGTGCTCGCATGGACTATAGTAAGCCAGGTCTGGAAAAAAGTCGGCTACGCTGTGGTTCGTGACTATGGGTTTGTGCGTCGTGGTTTCTT
>Ga0164315_10003414_pt1 | contig 12319 bp, 8 predicted proteins | sample GuaBasSedimGuay6_FD_113737 | JGI IMG/M metagenome (GOLD analysis project Ga0164315, IMG submission 113737) | Subseafloor sediment microbial communities from Guaymas Basin, Gulf of California, Mexico - Guay6, Core 4569-2, 0-3 cm | ecosystem: Environmental > Aquatic > Marine > Hydrothermal vents >... | reverse complement strand
CAACTGAGCATCTTGCTTAGGATGCAGAGCCGAGCAGGTCGTGAAACGACCGACCAGGCTTTCATAAATCGCTGTCACTTGGGGTATTTTTTTGCGACGACCGTATTGGTAGTGTACCGCATTAAGGGTCGTACCGCAGCGTAGCGAGGAACGATCCCGACAAAGGCCCCTTCAGGGCCGAGGAACATTACCAACAAGGAGCTCTGAAAGAGCGACGACTGTAACAGCGACTCAGGCGAATCCAGGCTGTTCACTTCATTGCCCTCTCGGCGGAACTTTATCGAATTAATCCTGAAGCTGATTTAAATCAAAGGATAGAGAATATTCTTCAATACGATCCAGCCCAATAATTTCAGAGTCATTTTTTTTGAACCTTATAACTTCTGTTCCTATAAAATCATTTTCGAGAGTTTTACAAATGGACTCATCTCCTTCAAACTTGTTCAAAATAATATAGGGGACTGTCATCTTCAGATCCATCAGTTGAGCAGTAATATCCCTTGATTCGGACAGTGACAGCTTATCGGGATTCATAACCAGAATAATTTTTGTATCGATACTGTCTGCGAAGAGATCTGCAAGTTTCTGATAAACTCGGATTAAATCTTCAATTCTATTTAAGACCGGGTCCTTTTCAACCTCTGCCCCCTTTTTCCCTTCTTTAATTTTTGTGACAATTTCTTTTTTATCCAAAATCATCTGCCTGAACTTTACCAGCTCCATCAACCACAGGAGAGATACAGACGGTAATGCAAGAAATTTGAGGGTGAGTGCCGTAGGAGGAGTATCAAAAATTATATAATCCCGATCACTGTACTTTTCAATAGTATCCTGGAGTGCAAGAAGAACAGCATATTCCTCCAGACCAGGAGAATACTTCAATGTTCTGAAATACTTGTGAAGGTTAAAGGCCTCCTGATATTTGTATACTTCCTTAAACTCTTTTTCTGTCTCCTGAAGATACTTTTTGACCCATTGATCCAGATTTGTTTCCATAACAGATAATCCATCCATTACATTCTTGGGAACAACTCCAAGTTTTGTAGAAAAAATATCATGAAGATTATGTGCGGGATCAATAGAATCAAGCAGCACGGTATTTCCGGCTTTTGCAAGATTATAAGCGAAAATGGCAGAACTGGTGGATTTACCTACACCACCCTTGCCAATAAAGAAAATGACTTTCAATTTAACCCTCTATACTTCACCCAGAATCTCGGTAATCTCAGAAAGCGCATCATGAGCAGTCGCCACCTTCGTAAACATTAGTTCAAGCTCTTTTTCCATAAGGGGAAGAAGCTGCAGAGTAATATGAACCGGAGGAGAGGGCATACCGGTGAAGGAACCAAATAACAGAAGAGCAAATATATGCTCAAGTTCTTCAATTTCGTATTCAATAATCCGGGTTGCATTCTCACGATTAACAGTGCCCATATCCTGGAAAAATTCAATTACAGCTACCGGAATTTTCTTCAGTATTATTTTAATATTATCCATCCAGCCTGTATATCCTGAGTTCATTTTCTATCTTTATTCTAAATGGCAGCACACTATATATCCCATATAGAGCAGTCAGAATAGACCCGTATAAATAAAGGGGGGATACTATAAAAAGATACGCAAGAGATGCAGAAACTATAGCTATAGAGCAAACTGTAATCATATTCCGTTGGTATATGAGATACTTTGAAATTGCAATATGATTCTCTTTTACATATCTTCCGTGAAAGGATGTCCTTATATAAACAGGAACAGCCACTCCGAAAGTAACCGAGAATACTAAGAGGAATATTCCCCAGGTACGAATATTACCGGGTGCTGTTATCCTTATTTCTAATTGGTGCACAAGTACAACACCCATAAATAAAAGCAGAGGCAGTACTGTGATAATCCAGAAAGTTTTCCAGAGTTTCTTGAGTATATTTTCAGTAGTAATTTCCGACATACTTCTACCTCCCTGAAAGAAATATAACAGAAGAGCAGCCTTACAGCTGCTCTTCCAAGAACTACAGAATTCTATGCTTCCTGTTTCTTTAAGAGTCTGGTAAACCCCTCAAAAACTACCCAGATTGCAATAATTATGACAATTGCATTTACAATCATTAACAGAATGTTACCTGATTTTATGAAGTTACTCTCATTAATGAATAGAGCCCAAATAGTCATAATAATCATAAAGACTGCAGGAATGGCAGTTAGAAGATACTTAGCCCCGCCTTTACTCTTAAGGTAGACTGTAACAACAATCAGGGAAAGCCCTGCGAGTGTCTGATTTACAGCTCCGAACAGAGGCCAGAGGGTAAGTGCTCCCTTTCCGTTTGCTCCATTATAGAACGCGAGGATAAGGGCAGTTATTACTGCGAATGCCGTAGCGGCATACTTACCTTTGAGGAAACCAATTTTGAAGTTCCCTGCAAGTTCCTGTATCACATAACGCTGCAGTCTGGTAGCAGTATCCAGAGTTGTTCCTGCAAAAGAAGCAACAAATACACCCATGATAACGATAGCGATTGCTTTAGGAATTCCCAGAAATGATATCATGTTTGCTCCGCCAACAACAAAAGCTGCTACTTTTGATCCAAGACCCGCTGATGCGGCCCATGAAGAGTAGTGCTGAGTCCAGGCGGCGGTTCCGGTAAGAACACCGGCATCCTTTGTCTGGTATGCAATACCAATCCCAGCTGTAACAGCGATTATTACCAGAGTCGCAAGTGTGCCCTCCATAATCATCGACCCATATCCGACGGCAAGAGCATCAGTTTCTTTTCTAACCTGTTTCGCTGATGTACCCGAAGCTACAAGAGCATGAAAACCGGATATGGCTCCGCACGCAATAGTAATAAAAAGGAAGGGCCACATTGAAGGAGCTCCTTCCGGATGAACCTGAACTGCAGGAGCAACAATCTTAAGAGCGCCAAAAAATGTCGATGCAAAGATACCCAGAACCAGAAGAATCATCGCAACCATCAACTGCCAGGCATTCATATAATCACGGGGTTGTAATAGCGTCGTTACAGGTAAGGTAGAAGCAATGAAGGCATATATAAGGAGGATGATAGTCCATGTACCTGTTGGGCCCATGCCTCCAATAGTTGGAAGTGTAATTGGAATAAAGTGGCCCAGAACAACAGTTACATACATCAATACTACAGCCAGTATTGTTGCCCAATTCACGTTCATCCCTTTCTTATACAAAAAGTAGCCGAGAGCAATCGCAATTGGGATTTCACACCATACGGGGAAGACAGACTGAGGATACATGGAGAAAATAACTGCAATGACAAGTCCGAAGATTGCTATTACAATCCACAATTCTAGGAGAACAATAAGAAAGAATATCGATCTTGTTCTCTTATTGATATAGTTACCAGTAACCTCTGATATAGATTTACCCTGATTTCTCAAGGAAATTACAAGAGCCCCGAAGTCATGGACGGCCCCCATTACTATGGTACCTACAAGAACCCATATTACAGCAGGCAGCCATCCCCATATAACACCGATTGCCGGCCCCACTATAGGTCCGGTACCTGCGATAGATGTAAAATGGTGCCCGAATATTATTCCCTTTTTTGTGGGAACATAGTCCTTTCCATCTTCCATCTCAACAGCTGGTGTTTTCGTCTTATCACTTAGATTGAATATTTTCTGGCTGAGAAATTTACCATATACTTTATAAGCCAGAATATATCCAATAAAGACGATTACCATTAATAGTACAGCATCCATTAGATACCTCCGTAAAAAATTTGGCCTCACTCTACCTTCAAAAGGTGGCAGAAGGTGATATTTTGAATGAAATACCGAAATTTATACATGAAGTAACTTTATAAATATATACTTATTTAACTAATTGCCATAATTTCTCTGAATCTGCTGATATAGTTTCTTGAAACAGGAATTTTTTCAATTATCCCCTTCATTTCAAGCTGATATGTGTTGTTGAACCAGATATCGATCTTCCTGATATGATTAAGATTAATAATATAACCTCTGTGACAACGAAAAAATATTTCATCATCGAGTAATTTATCCATAGATGTTATAGATCTCGAATGCTGAAACTCTCCTTCAATCGTCATAATTCTAACATCTCTGCCATCAGCGGCAACTGTCACAATATCGTCAACCAGGATTGGTTTAAAATGCTCACCTTGGAGGATGGTAATATGTCTTGGAGAAGATTCTTTCTTCTGAATTTTCTGTATCAATTTGCTGATTAACTTAAAGTCTATCTTTTTTTCATACTTCCCTTGAGATAAATATCTCTCAATACTCTTTTCCAGCCTTTCTTTGGCAAAGGGTTTTAAAATATAGTCAAGGGCGTTAATTTCAAAGGCTTTTATTGCAAATCTATCATAGGCTGTCGTAAAGATAATTCCCGGAGCATTTTTATTTATCTGGAGCTTCTCTGCTACTTCAAAACCGTTCATCTCCGGCATTCTTATATCCAGAAGCACAAGATCCGGTATCAGTTTCTCGGCAAGTAATAGAGCCTCCGGACCATCCTTTGCAATTCCTGATATACTGATATCCGGAATCTTCTTCAAGAGATACTCCAGTTCCTCCCTGGCAGGTTTTTCATCATCAACAATTAAAACATTGATCATTTTACTATCTCCGGAATACAAATCGTAACTTTAGTCCCCCTGCCCTTTTTGCTTTCAATTAAAAGACCGAATTTCTCTCCATATTTTGTAATCAATCTCTTATTGATGTTATTAAGTGCAATTGATTCATTATTGTTCTCTCCCAGTAGAGTTTTCAACTGATCCACGTCCATACCAACCCCATTGTCCTCGACAGTAAGGGTGATTTTTTTCTTATCCACCCTCGCTTCAACAAGGATTTCTCCACCATCCCTCTTTACCATTATTCCATGTTTGACTGCATTTTCAACAAGTGGCTGAAGGAGAAAAGGTGGCAGATAAAAATTCAGCGAAGTGGGAATTTTAAACTCTACCTTCAACTTGTCAGCGAATCGTGCTTTTTCAATTTCGAGATACGCACGGATTTGATCTATTTCCTGATGAATACTGACTTCAGTTTTTTCCAGCTGAAAACTATTTCTAAAAAACAGACCGAGGTTCTGTAGAAGTGTCCTGGCAGCTTCCGGATCAGTTCGCACCAAAGATACAATAGTATTAATTGCATTAAACAGAAAATGGGGATTTATCTGGGCCTGCAGTGCTTTCAATTCCGCTCTTTCCAGCAGCATTGCCTGTTCCTCGATCATACGGAGTTCGATCTGGGTGGAGAAGAGGGAACCTAGACCTTTTGCAAGATTTATATCAACTGGTGAAATTGCGTTTTTCTCCTCTCTGTAAATCTTGAGAGTTCCGATGACATCATTTCCCTGCATCAGGGGTATTACTACTGCCGATTGAAGTTTACACTGTGAGTTTGTACAACTGATCTGTTCCTTTGATTCGGCAATCTGCAACTTCCGGGATTTTATAGCCTTGCGGGTAAGAACTGTCTGAAACTCCCCTCCTTGCGGATGATGTACAGAACCCTCACCAACGTGAGCCAGAATAGTGCTGTTATCTGTAAATGCGACTGCGGACAGATCGGTATTTTCCAGAATAATCTTTGCAGTTGCCAGGGTTGTCTCTGGATTAAAGCCATGTCTGAAGTGCTGAATGGTTTTCCTGGCAATAAGCAGAACAATCGCAGCCTGATTAGCCGCAACTCTGTCCTCTTCCTTCCTGATGTTGTTGAGAATGGCAATGAAGATTCCAATAGCTATCGCATTCGCTCCAATCATGGGAATAGCGATAATCTTAACCAGCTCCAGCGCCCCATTATATGGTCTCACAATTAGCAGAATGATTATCATCTGCATAATCTCTGCTGAAGCACCAGCTACCATGGCAAAAAACCATTTTTCTTCAACCCTCTCAAATCGTTTACTCAACAAGCCTCCCAGAAGTCCCTCGATAATAGTGGAAAGCATACAGGCAAAAGCGGTAAACCCACCGATATCAATTGCCCATCTATGGAGTCCCGCCACCATTCCGGTAAGTAATCCTACAAGAGGTCCTCCTATAAGACCTGCAACAAATACACCCACAACCCTTGAGTTGGCAATGGCTCCATGGACTGGAACACCCATATAGGTCCCTGCAATTCCCAGAGAACCGAATAGAATCACTATTACAACCGAATCCCGGTAGCTTAATTTCCTTCGGATCAGTATGCGTTTTACTGTTCTTGATTGGGATATCACAATAGCAAAGATTGCTATAAGTCCAGCCTGATTCAGAAGGGTTTTGAGGATTTGGATTGTCATTACTGATTCCCAAGCGAATATCGGGATCGTTCCTCGCTACGCTGTGGTACGACCCTGAGTATGAGCGGAGTGAACTTGTTCATTCTGACGGGATCGTTTCTCGGCTCTCGCCTCCGGTACGACCCCTGATCCGAATGAGTGAAGGGAAAGAATGGTTTCATACCACACTACTCCGCCGCGGAACAGGGAGCTGCTTGAGCGACTCCGGGTCCAGGGATCTGCCCAGGGGCATGTTACCATTCATTTTATTCCAGTTTATTTTGCGCCGGGCCCTTTCGTCAATACAGGTTTACCATAAGTTTATATATGAGTTAACCTGACTATAGGATTTCAACTATAGATTCCTGTGAAGGCAAATATGAAGATACTCATAAAATATTTAAAACCTTACACCCTGTTATTGCTGGTAGCGATAACCCTCCTGTTTGTTCAGGCTTACACCAATCTGGCACTGCCGGATTATATGTCGGACATTGTGAATATAGGGATACAGCAGGGGGGTATTATAGACGCGGTACCCCTGGTGGTCAGAGAGAGTACAATGGAGAGACTCCTTCTCTTCATCGACGATAACGGCAAAAGCAAGGTTCTTGAAAACTACAGGGTTGTTGAGCCTGGCTCCGATGAAGTTTCGGTGTATGGGGAAGATTTCCCCGGAGTGGTAAAAGAATCAGTTTATTTTTTCGTAGACGGCGATAGTGATACCCGTAAAATTTTAAATTCCCTTCTGGGCAGATCCTGGCTGGCGCTGAAAGCTTCGGAAGGGTACGGAGGGAAAATCTCCGGTGCCCCTGAATCAATGAGTCTTACGATGGTTAATCAGGCTGCAGTCCGGCTTGTAAGGGAAGAATACAGGGCCCTGGGAATGAATACCCGCCGGATACAGATGGATTCTATCGTTCATACCGGGATATTGATGCTTCTGTTCACTGTTATTTCGGCATTGGCGGCTGTAACGACAGGTTTTCTTTCCGCCCGCATCGCATCGGGTTATGCCCGGGATATCCGTTTGGCGGTGTTTGAACATGTTGAGAATTTCAGTGCCGGTGAGTTTGACAGGTTTTCCACAGCTTCTCTTATTACACGGACAACAAACGATGTCATGCAGCTGCAGACCCTTATGGTTATGCTGGTAACGATGGTTTTCTACGCTCCGATTATCGGTATAGGCGGTATCATCAGAGCGATTGGAAAAAGCAGATCCATGTGGTGGATTATTGCTCTAGCGGTGGTAATCCTGATTATCATTATTTTCACTATCTATAAAATATCCGTACCGAAATTTTCACTGCTGCAGCGCTTAATGGACAAACTCAATCTTGTGAGCCGCGAAACATTATCCGGAATGATGGTTATCCGTGCTTTCAATAGACAGCAGTATGAGGAGAAGCGTTTTGATGATGTGAATAAGGCTCTGACGGAAACAATGCTTTTCGTGAACCGGGTAACGGTTATCATGATGCCTCTGATGATGTTCATTATGAATGGAGTTTCTCTGATTATTCTCTGGATAGGGTCGAAACAGGTTGCCGCATCAAACATGCAGGTGGGCGACATGATGGCGTTCATGCAATATGCCATGCAGATTGTTTCTGCCTTTTTTATGCTCTCCATGATGTTCATTATGCTCCCCAGGGCGGCGGTTTCTATCAGGCGGATTGCGGAGGTTCTCTCGGTTCAGCCCTCGATAAAAGATCCTGATTCCCCCGGAGAATTCAAATCACCTTTTTTGGGGGTTATAGAGTTCAGGGATGTTTCCTTCAGGTATCCGGGAGCAGCGGAGAACGCTGTTTCCTCTATCAGTTTTACAGCCAGGCCGGGAGAGGTAACGGCCCTTATCGGTACAACAGGGGCGGGGAAAAGCACCCTGGTTCATCTGATTCCCCGATTTCACGATGTCTGTGAAGGTGCTGTATTTGTAGGCGGCGAGGATGTCCGTAAGGTTAGTCAGCATGAACTGAGAAAAAAAATCAGCTATATACCCCAGAAATCGGTTCTGTTTTCAGGAACGATTGCTGAGAATCTCCGATACGGAGATGAGATTGCCGGCGGGGAAATTATCAGGGAAGCGGTAGAAACGGCTCAGGCGGAAGACTTTATCAATAGCTTTCCTGACAAAATGAATGCGGATATTTCCCAGGGCGGGAAAAACATCTCCGGCGGGCAAAAACAGCGCCTCTCCATTGCCCGAGCTCTTGTTAAAAGAGCCCCGGTTTATATATTTGATGACAGTTTTTCCTCTCTGGATTTTAAAACGGATGCTATGCTGCGCAGGGAACTGAAGACGCAGCTACATTCCAGTACTTTGATTATTGTTGCTCAACGCATTTCTACGATTATGGATGCGGCGCAGATAGTGGTATTGGATAAAGGAAAAATTATCGGGAAGGGAACTCACACCGAGCTGATGAAATCCTGCAGGGTTTACCGGGAAATTGCGGAAGCTCAGCTGACGGAAGAGAAACCGGCATGAGCGGTCAGGGAAGGAACAAACCGGGAATAACCGGTATGGGTATGCGCGGCCCCGGACTCCGGGGGCCCGGCCGGCATATGATGATGGGAAGCGGCGAAAAGGCACGGGATTTCAAGGGTACAATGAGACAGATTTTGGTGTATCTCGGGTCTTACATCCCGGCAATCACCCTGATAATTTTCATTGCCTGTGCATCAACTGTATTTACAATTCTCGGACCGAAAATTCTGGGCAGGGCAACCACGAAACTGTTCAAAGGTGCGATGGCTCAGATTACAGGTACCGGAAGTATTGATTTTAATTTTATCGGCAGAATTATCATCTTTGTTTTTGGTCTGTATCTTTTATCAACAGTGCTGAGCTATATTCAGGGCTGGATTATGTCCGGGGTTTCCGTGAAAGTGACATACCGTTTCCGTAAAGATATTGCTGAAAAAATAAATAGAATGCCTCTGAAATATTTTGACGGTACCAGCCAGGGTGAAGTGCTTTCCCGTATTACCAATGATGTTGATACGGTTAACAGAACCCTCAGTCAGAGTCTTACCCAGATTGTCACTTCTTTTGTTACGGTTCTCGGTATTCTTGTAATGATGTTTTCCATCAACTGGATTATGACCCTTGTCGCTCTTGCGGTGATTCCTCTGTCTGCAATTTTTGTCAGGCTGATTGTTAAAAAGTCACAGAAGTATTTTAAGGAGCAGCAGGAGTATATCGGTCATGTTAACGGCCATGTGGAGGAGATGTACGGCGGTCATCTGGTTATGAAATCCTTTAACGGGGAAGAGAGAAGTATTGAACGGTTCAATACTTACAACAGTACTCTCTATACTGTCGGGTGGAAGTCGCTGTTTCTTTCGCGGATGATGATGCCCCTGATGACGATTCTCGGGAACGTCAGTTATGTGGCCATAAGCATACTGGGGGGGTGGCTGGCGGTGAAAAAAGCCATAACAATAGGAGATATCCAGGCTTTTATTCAGTATGTACGGAATTTTACCAGGCCCATGGCACAGCTTGCGAATATCTCCAATATCCTGCAGCAGACCGCGGCAGCAGCAGAACGGGTATTTGAGTTCCTTGCGGAAGATGAACAGAGTCCTGAAATAGATAATTCTGTAAACCCTGCAGATATTCACGGTGGAGTTGTTTTCAGAAACATCCGTTTTGGATATTCCCCGGATAAAACAGTAATCAATAACTTTTCGGCATCGGTACTCCCGGGGCAGAAAATTGCCATTGTCGGACCGACCGGGGCGGGTAAAACAACAATCGTGAAGCTGCTGATGCGTTATTATGATGTAACAGAGGGAACAATACTGATAGACAATCTGGATAGCAGGGATTTTACCCGGAAAGACCTGCGGTCGCAGTTCGGAATGGTTCTTCAGGATACCTGGCTGTTCAGCGGAACCATAATGGAGAATATCCGTTACGGCAGACTTTCAGCAACGGATGATGAGGTTCTCAATGCTGCCCGGACGGCCAACGCACATCACTTTATCCAGACCCTTCCCGGGGGTTACGGTATGATAATCAACGAAGAGGCCAGCAATATTTCACACGGACAGAAGCAGCTACTCACCATTGCACGGGCCATACTGGCCGACCCCGGGATTCTGATTCTTGATGAGGCTACAAGTTCCGTTGATACTTTGACCGAAATCCATATTCAGCAGGCCATGGATAACCTTATGAAAGGTCGGACAAGCTTTGTTATTGCCCATCGGCTTTCAACTATTCGTGATGCCGATCTGATACTTGTTATGAACGAAGGGGATATTGTTGAACAGGGCACTCACAGACAGCTGCTGATGGCCGGGGGATTTTATGAGGAGCTGTACAACAGTCAGTTTGACTCCCGGGCGAAATGAGCAGGAGGGAGTCCCGGGCAAGACTTTTCAGGTAACTATCCCCACCGAATCGCTCCTGAATATCTCCACCACATCCATTCCCCGGGTCATGGCGACGTACTGCAGATTCCGGTAGAGCCTGTCCTGGTAGGGTGGGTCGATTTCCTTGACCGGGGGCATTTCCGGGAGGTACATGAGCACTACCGGGAAGTCCAGGCCCTTGGAGGAGTGGAGGGTGGAGAGCCGCAGGACTCCCCGGCGGGAGAACTCGAAGTCCCCGGCTTTCACCACAGCCGAGGCAAGTCCGACGGCGGAGAGTTTTTCGGCAATGAGGGCCAGGTGGGCGGTACGGGAGCAGAGTATACCCACCGCTTCGGGGTCGTAACCCAGGTCGGAGATGTACATCCGGGCTTTGGCCGCCAGGAGGTCAGCAAGAGCATCCGGGTTGCCCATCTGATGAATCTCCGGATCGGGACCTTCCCGAAAAGGGTAGGATTCGGGACCGGGGTTTTCCCCGACTCTCAGACCCCGGCGGCGGTAGTTCTCGGCGAGGTTGTGGATGGGGATGGTGTTCCGGTGATTGGTTTTCAGCACCCGGATCTGTTTCTGATCCAGTTCCAGATTTGCCCGGCGGTAAGGATTGATAAAACCGTAGATGGACTGACCGGTGTCTCCGGCCATGATGAGTGATCGCCCGGCGAGTTTTTTCAGGCACATGAGTTCCACGGCGAACATGTCCTGACTTTCGTCTACGAAGAGATTTTCGTGGGTAACCAGGGCTCCGGGGTCGCTCTCCAGCCAGTGGAGCAGCCGTACCCGGGCGTAGTGTTTGGAGTAGCGCCCTTCGGCCTCCATATATTCGGCCAGTTTCTCCCGGATGGCCCACACCTGTTCTCTTTCTTTGAGGTTCAGAGGTGTTTTTAAACCATTCCGGGGAACAGCGGCGTCCAGGTATTCATCTTTACTGATGTTCAGCCCGAAGAGGAACTCCTCGATTTCTATCCAGAGTTCGGCATCCGAGAGCAGCCCGCTGTCGTTCACTTCGGACATGAGATTCCGAATGAGCTGATAGTCTACGGTGTGCTTCGGCTCTTTTTCTTTGAGCTTCTTCCAGAAGAAGGTTTCAGATGACTCAAGGTCGGCTTCCTGGAGGGTGCCCGGTGTCATCAGTTCGGCCAGGTAGCGGTCGTATTTAACCAGGGTTCTGGTGAAGGTTACCAGGGTGGTTTTTGTTGGTTGACCCAGATGCAGTTCAGGGGTTCTGCTTTTCAGGGTTCGGGCCAGGGCTTCCAGGAGCACCAGGGTTTTTCCGGTTCCGGCGCTGCCTGTTATCAGCATGTCTTCCGGGGTGTCGGTGGAGAAATCGGCAAGGGCTTCGTACTGCTCCGGGGTGAGTCTTACAAGGTGTTTCTCATAGTCCCGGCGGGTGCGGGCGGTGAGGGAAAACCGGGAGAGTCCGTCGATGTAACGGTGGTAGTCGGAGCTGTCGATTTCCGCTCTGAGCTGCCGGATGGACCGGAGTACTTCCGTGCGGGTGGAGGTGAAGCGGGTTTCGCCGCTGGTGCCGGCCTCCTGTGTGGGCTGCCCGCCGTTATCAGGGGAGGCGATTTCAAGATCGATGAGCCGTTTGCGGAGTCTGAGGATTTCTTTCTCTTTGGCATCCAGTGCCGGGTGCTGGGTGATTATATCCGCCGAGCGGCT
>Ga0164315_10003413_pt1 | contig 12321 bp, 9 predicted proteins | sample GuaBasSedimGuay6_FD_113737 | JGI IMG/M metagenome (GOLD analysis project Ga0164315, IMG submission 113737) | Subseafloor sediment microbial communities from Guaymas Basin, Gulf of California, Mexico - Guay6, Core 4569-2, 0-3 cm | ecosystem: Environmental > Aquatic > Marine > Hydrothermal vents >... | reverse complement strand
CTGTTTACCATCGGGAATATGAAGGGTAGCACCATAAATAACCGTTTCCTTAGCTCTCTCACGCCCCTCTTCCCCAACGATGGTGACGCCCCCGCCTTTACGGTTCATTACAATGACTTGATTATCAGCAGAAATTACGGTCTGGATATCTTCATTGTATTTTAATATACCACCGACTCTGGCCTTAATTTCTGCAACCTCTACCTTTCTTGAAGCGGTACCACCAATATGGAAGGTTCTCATGGTTAACTGTGTTCCCGGTTCACCAATGGACTGAGCTGCAACGATACCAATGGCCTGACCGATTTCAACGGTTACACCATGGGCCAGATCCCGTCCATAACATCTAGAGCAAACCCCACGCTTTGAATTACAGGTGAGAACGGAACGAATTTTAACTTTTTGGACGCCTGCTGCTTCGATTCTTTTAACATCACTTTCAGAAAGCTCGGTGTCCACCCCGACAATAAATTCATCTGAGTAGGGATCATGAATATCTTCCTGGGTAACCCTTCCAAGGATTCTCTCACCAAGAGTTTGAATGACTTCACCTCCCTCGTATAGTGATTCCACCTCAATACCGTTAATGGTGCCGCAATCTGTTTCAACAATGGTACAATCCTGGCCCACATCGGCCAGACGTCTTGTGAGATACCCCGAGTTTGCAGTCTTCAAAGCGGTATCAGCTAGACCTTTACGTGCACCATGGGTTGATATAAAATATTGAAGGACTGACAGTCCTTCCCGGAAATTGGCTGTAATCGGATTTTCAATGATCTCACCGGAAGGTTTGGCCATCAACCCACGCATTCCTGCTAGCTGACGCATCTGGTCTTTACTTCCACGAGCACCTGAGTCTGCCATAATATAAACCGCATTCAATTCTTCTGGTGCATCCGTATCTGTGGTGCCTTTCGGATTTTTCATGACTGCCATCATGGCATTGGCAATATCATCCGTGGCTTGTGCCCAGATATCTACTACTTTATTATACTTCTCGCCCTGGGTAATCAATCCTTCGGAATACTGATCTTTTATATCTTCAATATTCTTCTCTGCTTTTGCAATGATATCCCATTTTTCATCTGGAATAATCATATCACTCACACAGATGGAGAGACCCCCCAAAGTAGAATGTTTATAACCGATATCTTTAAGCCTGTCAGAAAGGATAACTGTTTCCTTCAGGCCTATATTACGATATGCATAGTCAATCAGTTTGACAATGGAAGATTTATCCATCAGCTTGTTTACCAAATTAAAGGGCAGGGTTGTTTTGCGTTCATCCACTTTAAATATGGTATAATAATCCCCAACTTTTCTGATATCTGTAAACTGATCCTGTTTCAGACCATAAAGTTGTTCGACGATAATTTCAGACACCTGGAACATGTTTTTAAATTCTTTTCTGGTCAGAAAATCAGTTTTCCCTCTGGTTTTTTTAATTTCATCATCAGAGTATTTTACTAAAACCTTGTTAAAGTCTTTTCCAGCCTTTAATTCTTCCATTGCAGCTTCGCAATATTCCAGGGTTTGAGTTCTGATTCTTGCCAAGGACAAAAGCGTATCCCCAGGGATTGTTTCCCAAAGAAGAATTCTTCCTGTGGTAGTGCCGTACATTTCCCCATCAATTCGGACTTTAATCCTGGCATGAAGGCCCAGTTCACCGGCATCAAATGCATATCGGACTTCTTCAATGCTTGAAAACCTTACCCCCTCGCCCTTTTGAAACCGAACTGCACGGGTCATGTAATAAATACCCAGAACAATATCCTGGGTTGGTACAATGATAGGCTGACCGTTTGCAGGAGACAGGATATTATTTGTGGATAGCATCATGATCCTTGCCTCAAGCTGAGACTCAAGAGAAAGCGGTACGTGAACCGCCATTTGATCACCGTCAAAATCTGCATTAAATGCAGGGCAAACCAAAGGATGAAGTTGAATCGCTTTACCCTCGATTAACACGGGTTCAAAGGCCTGAAACCCTAAACGATGGAGTGTTGGTGCGCGGTTAAGCATCACAGGATATTCTTTTACAACCGATTCAAGGGCATCCCAAACCTCAGTCTCCTCGCGTTCAACCATTTTCTTGGCACTCTTAACCGTTGATACAAGGCCTTTTTGTTCAAGATAATTATAAATAAAAGGTTTAAACAACTCCAGAGCCATCTTTTTCGGTATACCGCATTGATGAAGTCGCAGTTCAGAACCAACAGTAATAACAGTACGACCGGAGTAATCCACACGTTTACCAAGAAGATTCTGTCTAAATCGTCCCTGTTTTCCTTTTAAAGTATCACTCAACGACTTTAACGGCCTTTTATTGGTACCTGTAACCACTCGACCATGCCGTCCATTGTCAAACAGAACATCTACAGCTTCCTGTAGCATTCTCTTTTCATTTCTGACAATAATATCCGGTGCATTCAGATCAACAAGTCTTTTCAACCGGTTGTTTCTGTTTAGCACCCTTCTATATAAATCGTTTAAATCAGATGTTGCAAACCGACCGCCTTCAAGGGGCACCAGAGGCCGTAAATCAGGAGGTAGAATAGGGCAGGCCGTCATAATCATTCGTGTGGGCTCAATCCCGGATATCAAAAATGCATCAATTACTCTAAGCCGTTTGGACATCTTCTGTTTCTTGGCAACGGATTTGGTCAGACTGATTTCTTCTTTAAGTTCATCATGGACGGCTTGAAGATCAATCTGTTCCAGCAGCTTCAATATTGCTTCCGCACCAATGCCGGCTTCAAACTGATCACCAAATTTTTCCAGGGCTTCATAATATTGATCATCGGACAAAAGTTGAAGTTTTTTAAGCCCTGTCTCTTTTGGGTCAATAACAAGATAGGAATCAAAATAAAGAACCTTTTCAAGGTTTTTTAATGTTAAATCAAGTACATTGCCAATTTTACTGGGAAGACTTTTTAAAAACCAAATGTGAGAGACAGGAGAAGCAAGTTCTATATGAGCCATTCTCTCTCGTCGCACTTTTGATTGAATTACTTCAACACCGCATTTTTCACAGACAACCCCACGATGTTTCATGCGTTTGTATTTACCGCAATTGCACTCATAATCCTTAGTAGGACCGAAAACTTTTGCACAGAAAAGTCCGTCTCTTTCAGGTTTGAATGTCCTGTAGTTTATTGTTTCCGGTTTTTTTATTTCACCATGAGACCACTCTCTAATCTGGTCTGAAGATGCAAGGCTTATTTGAACGCCCGTATAAATCTTAGGATCTTTTGGTTTTGCGAAGAAATCATATATATTATCCAAAATCTTCTCCTTATTTAATTCCTTCTAAAAGATTCATATCCAAACCCAGACTATTCAATTCTTTGGTTAGAACCCTGAAAGATTCAGGCATTCCAGGCTCAAGAACATTCTGGCCTTTTACTATTTTTTCATACATTCGAGTTCTGCCTATCATATCATCAGATTTGACAGTCAAAAATTCCTGTAAAGCATGGGCAGCACCATATGCTTCCATTGCCCAGACTTCCATCTCACCCAGTCTTTGTCCACCAAACTGGGCTTTACCACCCAATGGCTGCTGAGTAACCAGTGAATATGGACCAATGGAGCGTGCATGAAGTTTATCATCAACCAAATGGTGAAGCTTAAGCATGTACATGGTTCCAACGGTTACCGCTTTGTCAAAAGGTTCACCGGTCCTGCCATCATAAAGCACTGCTTGTCCTGATGTATCAAATCCAGCCATATCTATCAACTGTTTGATCTCATCCTCGCTGGCACCATCAAAAACCGGTGTCGCCATATGCACACCGTTTTTGTAAAGCGATGCGAAATCAACAAGCTCTTCATTAGACATTTTTTCAATATCCCTTGCAAGCGTGTCTTCTTTCATATCTTTCTTCTGATTTTCAGTCATGGAAAAAATTTCAATAACTTTTTCTCTTAATTTGTCCAGTTTCATTTGACCCAGGTATTCATTTATTATCTGCCCCAGGCCATAGGCGGCATGCCCCAGATGAATCTCCAAAATCTGACCAACATTCATTCGAGAAGGGACTCCCAAAGGATTGAGTACCATATCCACCGGTCTTCCATCTTCAAAGTATGGTAGATCCTCCACCCTTAAAATTCTTGAAACCACACCTTTATTGCCATGACGACCTGCCATTTTATCTCCAACAGAAAGAACTCTTTCCATAGCTATACTGATTTTGATCATCTTTAATACACCAGGAGGAAGATCATCACCTTTTTCAAACCGGGATACCTGCCTGTTAAACCGTTCTCTTGCCCTTTTAATCTGTTCCTGGGCATTCTCTAGTATAATTTGGGCCTTTTCAGTGTCCACCGCATTCTTAACCGAAACATTGACAAGCACCGACACTGAAATCCCTGCCAAAGATCCCTCTTTTATCTTTGTTCCAGATTTAACCAGTACCTTTCCTGCTTTCTCAAGATCTGTAATCAGTTTTTTATTGGCAAGGATGGACTCCACTTTTTCCCGTGCCACATCAGAAATAATGTTAATTTCATCATCCCTGTCTTTTTCCAGCCGTTCTATTTCATCATCTTCAATAAGTCTTGTTCGATCATCTTTTGTAAGGCCTCTTCTTGAAAAGACCTTTGCATCAATGACCTTACCTTGCACGCCCGGGGGAACACAAAGGGATGTGTCTTTTACATCACCGGCTTTTTCACCAAATATCGCCCGCAGAAGTTTTTCTTCAGGAGAAAGCTGTGTTTCACCTTTGGGTGTAATCTTACCAACAAGTATATCCCCGGATTTAACTTCGGCACCCAGACGGATGATACCACTTTCATCAAGATTTTTTAAGGCTTCTTCACCCACGTTGGGAATGTCCCGGGTAATTTCCTCTTTCCCCAATTTAGTATCCCGTGCCAGAACTTCATATTCTTCAATATGAATAGAGGTATAAATACCATCTTTTACCAACCGCTCACTCACCAGGATGGAGTCCTCATAATTATATCCATCCCAGGGCATGAAAGCCACTGTAACATTTTTACCAAGGGCCAGTTCTCCCATTTCAGTGGATGGGCCGTCTGCAATAACCTGACCTTTTTTTACAGATTCACCTTTTACAACTATGGGGCGGTGATTAAAACAGGTATTCTGGTTAGAACGAATAAATTTTGAGCAATCATATATAGAAACCGCTTTTTCAAAATTCACTTCTTCAGAATCACTATTTCGTACAACAATCCGCTTGGAATCCACATCAACAACTATACCATCATAATCTGCCACGATTGTAACACCGGAATCTCGAGCAACAACACTTTCCACTCCCGTGCCGACCAAAGGGGCTTCGCTTTTAATCAATGGAACTGCCTGACGCTGCATGTTCGATCCCATCAAGGCTCTGTTGGCATCATCGTTTTCAAGAAAAGGAATTAATGATGCTGACACAGATACCAATTGGTTTGGTGAAACATCCATGAATTTTACATTTTTATTTTCAATCATTTCGAATTCACCACCAACTCGCGATGAAACCAAAGGGTTGATAAAATTACCATCCACGTCAAGGGGGGCATTTGCTTGCCCGATAGGATGGTCCTGCTCTTCAAAAGCTGTTAGATGTCTAATTTTTTTTGATGCATTTCCGTCATTGGCAATCCTGAAAGGGGTTTCGATAAAACCGAAATCATTCACCCTTGCATAGGTGCATAGCGAAACAATCAAACCGATATTTGGCCCTTCAGGCGTCTCAATGGGACAGATTCTTCCATAATGGGAAGGATGAACGTCCCTGACCTCAAACCCTGCCCTTTCCCTCGTCAACCCACCAGGTCCAAGTGCAGACAACCTTCTTTTATGTGTGGTTGCAGACAACGGGTTAGTCTGATCCATAAACTGGGATAACTGAGATGTACCAAAAAATTCCCGGACAACTGCTGAAACAGGCTTAGGATTGATTAAATCGTGGGGCATCATGGCATCCACTTCCTGCATGCTCATTTTTTCTTTAATGGCCCTCTCCATCCGTACAAGACCAATCCTATAATGATTTTGCAGAAGTTCCCCCACAGCCCGGACACGACGATTCCCCAAATGATCAATATCATCGACCTTTCCCTGAGTATCTTTGAGTTCAATTAATGTAGCCGCGGTTAACAGAACATCTTCTTTTCTCAGGGTTTTTACATCAATCTTCGTATCAACCCCAAGACGATGATTCATTTTTAACCTTCCCACTTTAGACAAATCATAATAGGCTTGTCTAAAAAAAAGATGATCAATAAAATCCTGGGCCACCTCCATTGTTGCAGGATTTCCAGGTCTAAGCCGCCTGTAAATATCCATTAAAGCTTCTTCTTTATTCTGAATTTTATCAGCAAAAAGTGTTTTCCTCATGGAATCTGAACTTCTGGGATCGACACAAAGAATATTAAACTCCGTTAGACCTTTTTCCGCTACAAGTCCAAAACTTTCTTCAGTAATCAGATCTCCGGCTTCAGCTATAATTTCCCCGGTCTCTTCATCAATAATACGCTGAGCAAAGGCTTTATCAATCAATTCACTTTCTGCAATAGGGATATAATCAAGCCCGTCTTCTTCTAGCTGTTTCAACGCTCGTTTTGTAAAAATTCTTCCTGTTTTAACAACAACCTCTCCGGTTTTTGGAGATTTAATATCAAAGCTGGCTCTTTGGCGTGTCAGATTTTCCTGGGAAAACTCTTTAAAAAACGATCCATCCTTTTTAATAATATGTTCTTTATTATAGAAGAAATCCAAAATATCTTCACTGGTATAACCAAAAGACTTAAAAAGGATAGAAACAGGAAATTTACGTCTTCTGTCTATTCTTATATAAACTATATCCTTGGCATCGATTTCCATATCAATCCAAGAACCTCTGACAGGAATTATTCTGGCAGAGTATATAATTTTTCCTGCAGAATATTTCTTTCCTTTATCATGATCAAAAAATACTCCGGATGATCTGTGCAACTGACTGACAACAGCTCTTTCAGTCCCATTAATAATAAAGGTACCCTGTCGTGTCATCAATGGTATGGTACCAAAATAAATTTCTTGTTCTTTGATGTCACGGATCGATGAAACAGAATTTTCCTTCTCATGATCGTAAACAACAAGTCGAACTTTGATATTTATGGGAATATCATAGGTCATTCCCCTTGAAGTACATTCTTTCATGGAATACTTTGGTTCACCAAAAGAATATGAAACATACTCCAATGACGAGGTGTCTGTAAAATCCTTAATTGGGAAAACAGATTTAAAAACGGCATGAAGTCCCTTTTCTTCCCTTTCTTCAGGCAAAACACCTTTTTGAAGAAAACCTTCGTAAGAATTTCTTTGCATCCCTATCAAATCAGGAATATCAATGATTTTTCTTCTGCTACCAAATTCTTTTCTAATTCGCTTATTTATCAAAAGACTTCCGGTCATGATATCTCCCAGTGTGAGTTTTTCCAACCGTAAAAGCGGAGACATGGCACTATTGCCCTGCCCCCGCATAAATTTTATGCAACTTGAAACTATTGTATACTATTTTGTTTTATAACCGTTATTTTACAGAAACCTGTGCCCCGGCACCTTCTAACTGTTCTTTAATTTTCTCAGCTTCTTGTTTTGAAATCCCCTCTTTGATTGCTTTTGGTGCTTCTTCGACAAGCGCCTTTGCTTCTTTAAGGCCAAGCCCTGTGATCGCTCTAACTTCTTTGATAACGTTAATTTTCTTATCACCAAATGTTTCGAGAACAACATCAAACTCTGTCTGTTCTTCTTCTGCAACAGCCTCACCAGCAGGCATTGCGCCGGCAGCAAAGGCCATGGGTGCAGCAGCAGTTACACCAAATTTATCTTCAAGCTCTTTTACAAACTCTGAAAGTTCAAGAACACTCATGTTTGATATGAATTCAATTACATCATTTTTTGTGGTATCAGCCATTGTTTTTCTCCTAAATAAAACTGTAAAAAATATATTTTTCTAAAATTATAAATAAAAATGTTTATGCAGCTTCTTTTTGATCTTTAATTGCATTAAGAACATTAATAAAAGATCTGGGAACTGCGGAAAGAACAGTAACAAATGAGGTTGGAATCGCATTAAGCGTGTAAACCAGTTTGCCAAGGAGTTCTTCTATGGACAGCATTGTTGCCAATTGTTTTATCTCATCAGGATTAAGAAGCTTCCCTGATAAGGCAGCTACTTTAATCTCAAGCTTTTCGTTATCTTTAGCAAAATTGACGAGAATTTTTGCCGGAGTTACAGGATCATTTTTTGATAAAACAATGGCATTGGGCCCTTTGTAAAAATCTTTCATCAAGGCCGCATCTGTACCTTCTGATGCTCTATCCAGCAATGTATTTTTAACAACTTCCATCTGGATGCCTTCATTCCGAAGTTGGGCACGAAGGTCGGTCATTTTCAATACATCCAGACCTTTATAATCAACCAATATGGAAATCTCAGATTCTGAAAACTCTTTTGCGAGCCTTTTAACCTTTTCTTTTTTTTGGGAAATATTCAGCATTTTTCTTACACCTCCTTCCATAAATTATATTTGTACGAAGGTGCCAACTAAACCAAAACAAAATTATATTATCTTCTATCTCGGCAGGCCGGCAAATCCGATTATGTGCTTTAAAATAAAAACACACCTACTGTCTATGACAGTTTTACAAAATCTATTTTCTCAGTCTATTTGATCAACAGGGGATCCACTTTTATACCTGGACCCATTGTTGAAGATATACTGATTGTTTTTAAGTAAGTTCCCTTACTGGCAGCTGGTTTTAGCGCGACCAATTTATCTAAAAAGGCTTTAACATTTTCAGTTAATTTTGCTGCTCCAAAAGAAACTTTTCCCACGGGAACATGAACAATCCCTGCTTTTTCAACCCGGAAATCAATTTTTCCTGCTTTTACTTCATTGATTGCTTTTTCAAGTTCAAAGGTTACAGTTCCGGTTTTAGCATTGGGCATCAAACCTCTGGGTCCTAATATTCGACCCAGCTTTCCGACCGCTCCCATCATATCTGGAGTTGCAATGGCTTTGTCAAAACCAAACCATCCGTCTTGGATCTTTTGAATTGTCTCTTCATCGGCAATAAAGTCTGCCCCTGCATCCAAGGCCTCTTTTTCTTTCTCACCTTTTGCAAAAACTAATACTTTTACTTCCTTACCAAGTCCGTTAGGCAATATAACCGTTCCTCGAACCATTTGATCAGCATGCCGCGGATCAACGCCTAACCTCACGGCAACATCAACAGTTTCATCAAACTTTGCATAGCTGGAAGAAACAGTTAATTCCAAGGCATTCAGTGGATCGTATTGAACCGTTCTATCGACTTTTTTAAGTGCTTCTGTATGATTTTTACTCCGCTTTGGCATTTTCATCACTCTTTTACTTAAAGTTAAATTACTTCTATCCCCATGCTTCTTGCTGTACCTGCGATAGTCTTCACAGCAGCATTAATATCTGAGGCATTTAAATCTTCTTTTTTGGTTTCAGCAATTGCTACAAGCTGCTCCCTGGTGACCTTTCCAACTTTATCCCGGTTAGGCTCACCAGACCCTTTTGTAAGTTTTGCTGCAGCCAGCAGCAACCTGGATGCCGGTGGTGTTTTTGTAATAAAACTGAATGATCTATCCTTGTATACTGTTATGACGACTGGGATGATAGATCCTATGTCATTAGCGGTTTTTGCATTAAAAGCCTTGCAAAAATCCATAATATTAACGCCATGCTGACCTAATGCCGGTCCGATAGGCGGAGATGGATTTGCTTTTCCTGCTTGAACCTGAAGCTTTATTTGTGTCATTATTTTTTTTGCCATTGTTTTAAACTCCTGAAACTTAACTATTTAGCCTTGCTATATTTTGGTAACCTGTATAAAATTTAATTCTACAGGGGTTGCACGCCCAAAAATACTCACCAACACTTTAATTTTTTCCTTGTCAGGGGATACATCTTCCACTATACCGATAAAACTTGTGAATGGTCCGTCGATAACCTTAATCTCGTCTCCTGGCTCAAAAAAGTATTTAGGCTGAGGCTTATTTTTACCCTGTTGCATTTTATCAAGGATATTTTCAGCCTCTTTGTCACTTATAGGCGCGGGTTTATTTTTCCCACCCAAAAAACCAGTAACCTTTGCAGTCGAACTGACAATATGCCATGTCTCATTATCCAGGTACATTCTAACTAGAATGTACCCAGGGTAGAACTTTCTTGAAGATTCCTTTTTTTTCCCATTAACAAGTTCAACAATATTTTCAGTCGGTATAAGAATCTCACCAAATTTCTCAGGGTGTTTGGACGCTTTTATTTTTTCTTCCAAAGCGACTTGTACTTTTTGCTCATGACCTGAATATACATGTACTACATACCATTTTAGAGACATGTTACTTCCCTTGTTTTATGTCAGGACAACCTGAACAAGCTTTGAAAGACCAAAATCAAAAAATCCGAGAAAAGTTGCAATAACAAAAACAAAAATAATTACAACAATGGTTGTCCCAGTGGTCTGTTTTCGAGTCGGCCAGGTTACTTTTTTCAGCTCAACCTTGACTTCTCTTAAAAAATCCATTGCTTTTTGAAAAATATTTGGCACTCCTGCCTTAGAATCAGCCAAACTTTTTTCTGACTTTGCTTTTAAAGGATTTTCCACTATGGCTGATTTTGTATTTGAAAGCTTTAATGAGCTATCAATAAAATCAGCTGAATTTTCCGTTTCTATCCTTTTCTTTGCCTTTTCGCTTACAGGCTTTTTTTTCTGTAATCGTGACATACAACTCCTAAATTTATCCTGCTACTAAAATCATTTTTCCCCATTTAGTCCACAAAATCTGAAATATGGCAGGCCAGGAGGGAGTCGAACCCACAACCGCCGGATTTGGAGTCCGGAGCTCTACCAATTAGAGCTACTGACCTGCATATATTTTTGCTATTTAACCTTTGCTTCTTTATGCACTAGATGTTTATTACAAAATTTGCAGTATTTTTTAAACTCCATCTTATCAGGAGTTTTCTGTTTGTTCTTTGTCGTTGTATAATTCTTTCTCTTACACTCTGTGCAGGCAAGAGCAATGATGACTCTGTTCATTATTTATTAACTCCTTAAGGACGATTAATCTACAATTTCACCGATAACACCGGCACCAACAGTACGTCCACCTTCCCTGATTGCAAATCTGAGCTCTTTTTCCATTGCAATGGGATGAATCAGCTCTACATTAATGGTTGCATTGTCTCCGGGCATGATCATTTCTACGCCTTCATCCAATGTCAGTATACCTGTAATATCTGTTGTTCTGAAAAAGAACTGAGGTCTGTAACCACTGAAAAACGGAGTATGACGACCGCCTTCTTCCTTGCTCAATACATACACTTCTGCTTTGAACTTTGTATAGGGATTAATGCTTCCTGGTTTGGCAACAACCTGACCTCTTTCTACCTGCTCCCGTTTGGTTCCCCGAAGCAAAAGGCCTACGTTATCTCCTGCCTGACCTTCGTCAAGAAGTTTTCTGAACATCTCAACACCAGTGCATACGGTTTTGGCTGTATCTCTGATCCCCACAATCTCAACCTCTTCACCGGTTTTAATAATACCACGTTCAATTCTTCCGGTAACAACGGTTCCGCGGCCTGAAATGCTGAATACATCCTCAATGGGCATCAGAAATGGTTTTGCTGTATCTCTTTCAGGTTCCGGCACATAAGAATCAAGTATGTCAAGAAGCTCAAAAACACATTTTACTTCTTCACTGTCTGGATCATCGCTCTCAAGTGCTTTAAGCGCGCTGCCTCTAATGATCGGTGTTGTGTCTCCAGGAAACTCATAGGTATCCAAAAGCTCCTGAAGCTCCATCTCAACCAGCTCAATCAATTCTTCGTCATCAACCATGTCGCATTTGTTTAAAAATACAACTATTGAGGGTACGCCTACCTGACGGGCGAGAAGAATATGCTCTCTTGTCTGGGGCATGGGACCGTCATCAGCGCTTACGACCAATATTGCACCATCCATCTGGGCTGCCCCTGTAATCATGTTCTTGATGTAGTCGGCATGACCCGGGCAGTCCACATGAGCGTAGTGACGATTGTTTGTCTCATACTCTACATGGGCTGTGGCTATTGTAATACCACGCTCTCTTTCTTCAGGCGCTTTGTCTATCTCATCAAACGGAACATACTTACCATAGCCTTTCAATGCTGAATGCTTTGTAATCGCGGCTGTAAGCGTAGTCTTCCCATGGTCTATATGGCCAATTGTTCCTATGTTCACATGCGGCTTTGTCCGCTCAAATTTTTCCTTTGCCATCTTCTTAACTCCTCCTG
>Ga0164315_10003412_pt1 | contig 12322 bp, 6 predicted proteins | sample GuaBasSedimGuay6_FD_113737 | JGI IMG/M metagenome (GOLD analysis project Ga0164315, IMG submission 113737) | Subseafloor sediment microbial communities from Guaymas Basin, Gulf of California, Mexico - Guay6, Core 4569-2, 0-3 cm | ecosystem: Environmental > Aquatic > Marine > Hydrothermal vents >... | reverse complement strand
CAACTCAATCTCCTTATAGTAATATACAAATTACTTGTTGGGAAGACAGAAATGGGAATTCCACTTCTAAATACGAATCTGGTACCTATTTGACACGTATATTTCGCGATGATTCTAGTGATGGTATGCGTTTAGTTATAGACAGGATTACACCACAGGTAGGCAGGATATCTGTAGATAGAGACGATATAACAGAAACTATAGAAGTACGTTCTACTAATACACCACCAAAAGATTATGCTGTATTCAGAGAGTTGTACTCTTGGAGCACATCAAATACACATTATTATGGATATAGAGATAGGTGGTCTTTAGCTAATGAACTAAAAAAAGAGTCTAACAACTCGATTTTTACGACTGGTAGGTATACTGCGTTAGATTATTATCAGATAGTTCAAGATTCTGATACAGAAAGGTGGGCAGGTTGGGCTACGACATACGGTACAGATTATCGTGCTAAAGCGGAACTAGTGTTATTTAATATATCTGGCGGTACAGAAAAAACTAAAAGGCTGTGTTACCAGTCTAATAGTGGTGCTTATGTTGTGAATGTTTCCTGGAAAGAGATAAAATTAGATTGTGAAGGGGGTATATGGATCTATTTTTATTGTCAGGGATACTCCACTAGTTACTGGGTAAATAAAACAGGATGTTATCTAGCATATTTTGATAAAAATTTAAATGAGCAATTTAAATGGTTTGATCAATCAGAGCAAATACAAGATTTAGATGTGGATTACGAGTTTTCTCATGTGTGGTATACTAGGCCTGAGTCTATGGCTATATATAAGCTAACTATTAATGGGGATACTTTAGTAAACTACATTAATGCTTCTGGGAATATAACACATGATTTGCAGGGTATAGCTGTGTTACCTAATCAACAGGGTATATGGTTTGGTAATGCTGGGAGTTTGCACAGGTTGTCAGATAGTGGATTGTTATTACCTGAGTTTACTATAGAAGATGTTGCTGGTGGTTGTATTAATTACATAGTTTTGGATGGTGATGGTAGTGAACGGTTGTGGGTACTTGATGGGTTTACATTGGGTTTATTTTGGATTACTGGTACTAATAAAGGTACGTATGATTTTCGGGTAACTTTGAGTTACCCAATTAAGCTAGAAGCGACTAGAACGGGGTGTTGGGCATATTGTGCTGATTTAGAATTTCCAGGTAAAACGTATATAAGATTTATTTCTAAAGAGAATAGACGAGAAGATTTTTCGTATAGTCCTTCAGGTACATCAAGACCTGGGCCTTTAGAGATGACTTATAAGCACCCTACTTACCCAGAGAAACAACCTTTAAATATAGACGATCATTGGTCGACTTTAGAATGGAAAAAGGTTGCTATAGAGGGGTATTTATCCCCAGAAGAACGTTATTATCAAGCTTTGATAACTCTTAGAAGGCAAGAACCAGTAGATAGGTATAATTTTGTTACAGATCCAGATAAAAATTATTTTACAAGAGACCAATTCGATCAAGATACTTCTAGGCCTGATGAGTTGTTGTGGTGTAGTTGGAGAGATAAAGATGTAGATGACGGGCTAAGCAGAGTATATATAGATACTACTAACAAAGAGCTTGTAATGGTCCCTGATTGGGGTGGCACAAAAAACTCGTATATAAATACTTCTAGTAGGGTTGTTACAGCTAAAAATAGTAGTAGTAATATGGAGGTTAGGGTTAGTTACAGGTTTGGTGACGGTAATACTGGTTCAGCATCTGGTCGAAGTGAATATATCTATCTTTATGGATATGCTATGGATGAAAATAAAGAGGGTAACACTATAGGTGTTCGTTTGTATATACCACCAAACCCAAGTACTACTCAGTGTCAATGTAGTGTAAAAGTTAGTTCGTATAGTAGTAATTGGACTATTGACTACTTGGGGATTGACCAGTATGACTATTATGAAGGGACTTTGAGGATAAATGCTAATAGCAATGATGTATTTTATGGTCAGGTAGCAAAGGGGGCAAGTACTTCGTTTATTGGAGATTACCAGTATAATTGGATGAGTAACGGAACTCGTTGGTACTGGCAAATAGTTACTAGTAAAAATAGTAGTACTGTGGCGATAACAGATTTTTGGATTCGTCAAGGAAATAATTACTTCTATACAGATAGTCCGAGAATTACTTCTATGGATACGCAGGAACTAGTCAAGGTTGCAGGAATACTCCCAAATTCATATAAGAATGCATACTTAAAAACCCAGATACCTAAAGACTCTGAATTAAATTCTGATTATGAAACAGATCTTAAAGTTAGGTGGAGGACCTCTGTTTACTAATGGCTGATTATGCACCATATATAAATCCAAATGATTTCTTATATCAACGTAAGGTATATTTTACTAACCCTTATAGTACGTTTAAGGACTCTTTAGTAGTTAAATTGGTATTGGATAGTGATAATTTTAATTTTGATTTATCTCAAACCGATGGTTCAGATTTTAGACTGGTTGATGGTGTAGCTACTTTAAGAATGTGGAAAGCCCATTGGTCAAAAACAGATAAACATGCCGTGTTGTTTTTCAAGTTACAGGATGTGGGTGGCGGTGTTTCTGTATCGTATAAGGCTTATTGGGGAAATAAAACTATATCGACAAACTCAGAACCTGAAGCTCTAAATGTGTTGTTTTATGAAGATTTTAATAGTTCACCACTTGACAGTTCTAAATGGGAAGGTGATATTGATAATGGTGTTTCAGCGTACGGTTATCTAATAAATTTTGCTTGGATAATAAATAATCAATTTACAACTAAAGTTTCTCCTTTGGAGGGTAAAACAAGTTGGACAATTGAAGCTGGTTTATATTGTGATTGGGACACAAATGGGGGTTGGAGTAGCACCGCTCGTGCAATGGGGTTTGAATTTAGAGGTACAGAAAATAATATGGTTGTAAATGTGATGCATAATAATAGGATTGAGCATCAGATTATACAGCCCGGTGGGTCAACTTACCAATATAGTGATAAGACTCACGGTGGTCTAGAAGGTAGATCTCAGAATGATGTTTTTATTGCATACTATGAACCAAATGATGAGTTAGAAATAAGGTTTTTAAATAGAAAAACTTTTGGTGATGTTTCACATATCATAGGCAGAAAAGTAGAGGGCGACACAAGGCCGACTAAATTAAGAATTGTACCCTGGAGCTTGTTGGATGGGGCGTTCCCTTCTTATATAAACTGGTTAATTATAAGAGATTATGATAATGTTACTTTAGGTGGTTTGGATGGAAGTGAATTATACATACCGTATGAGAACATACCACACCAAACCCAGGATTATAGAGAATATGGTCCAGATATAACAGACGTGGTGTATCTGCATGAATCTAGTTTTGGAGGAGATCCTTATTTACTATCTAATAATATACATGACGCTGATTTAAACGTATGGATAAGTGATATTGATGCTGTTGCAGAATCAGAGATAAGTTTAACTATAGATATGATGGGACAGTCAACGAATAACGCAGTAAAACGCTCGTTCAAACATTATGATTCAGGGCATGAATATTACTATAACGCTTCGAAATTATCAGATTTAAATTTGGATAGAATGGGTAGGGATTTCTGGCATTGCACAACTACTAGTGGTTGGGCAGCTATAAAATTCCCTGAGCCAAGAACTATAGGTTCTTTTAGAGTTAAATTTAACGAAGAGGTGGGTGCAGAACCAAAAAATTATATCTTTTCTGGTAGTAATTTTTACCCAGGAGCGTACATTAATTTTTCTAAGGAGTTGGATAGTGGTACGTTTGATAATGTATTAGACTGGCAATCTAGAAAAGTAAAAGTACCATCTCAGTTCAAATACTATATACTTGACATTGAAGATACTTATGGTGGTGAGAATATAAGGCTTCAGGAATGGTGTATGTTTGATGATTTGGGTAATAACAAACTAGTTTATCCGGCACAATTGAGGTTACACCCAGCTACGTATGGTAGTTACATGGATAATTTTCCTAAGGAAATCATGTTTGAGGGGGCCATTGACGGTGTTAACTGGGTAACTCTTATACCGTGGGTATACACGTATACACCTTATGTGGAACATTATAACGGTTATGAGTATTGGCAGAGGTATTCTTTTAATAATACTGAGGGTTACTGGTCTTTTAGATTGAGGTGCCGAGGTAATTGGGGAGCTTCTGATGGTAAGATTATTATAGGTGAATGGGCCATTCATGAGTTGGAAGAAGAAGCCTACACTTATAGGATTTTAGGCGGAACTTCTAATAATATACAACAGATATGGGCACAAGAAGCTACTGGACTAGAAGATACGCATAACCTGTTTTATGTAGCTAATGAAGAATTGAACCACGTGGTTAATAATAAGAGAGTAATCACAAAGGAATTACCAAAATTCTATGAAGATTTTAATGTGGTATAGGGGAAGTATAATATGGCAGTTTCAAGTTGGGTAGAGTCGGTTGAATTTATAGATACAACTATTGCTGGTACAAGTAATAGTCAGAGTATTGCTTTGTCTAAAGGGCAGAACTACGAAAACTGTATACCCTTCTTTACAGTTTATAGTAGTCAAGATTATTGGGACTGTACTCTAACTGATGTTTATTTTTCTGGTACTACTGAATCCGGAATAATAAATTTTAGACGTTGGGATATCCGTTCAAGTAATGTTGTTTATGTAAAATGTTATATTGTAGAGTTTAACCCAGAACAAGTCAGGGTGCAACAAGGTTCATTTAATGTGTCTTTATCAACAACACATACAGTAACTTTGGGTACTACGCTTAGTGGGACTAATAGAGCAGCAATGACTTTTGGTTGGAGGGCTAACGATGGTCAACAATATCCACAAAGGGTTTTTGTTCGTGGCCGTGTTACTGGCACCAGTTCCATAGATTTTTATAGAAACAGTTCTTTAAGCAGCTGTGACGGACATTGGTTTTTATTTGAAGATTTGGGGGATAATTTTAGAGTTATTCACAAATCTGGTTCATTCTCTGGGTCTGGTCAAACTACAACTATAGATGGTGGTAGAACTGTAGATCTTTTTAGAGCATTTTTATTAGGTTCTTATGCTGCAAGTGACACTAATGCTGGTTATGCAGATCGCTGGGCTTCAAGACAGTTTTTTTATTCAGACGGGTCAACAAGATGGGATAAAACTAATACTACTTATTCTACTATTTAATGGGCCACTCAAATATTTGAGTTTATAGATAAAACTAAGGTGTACGTACCGTTTGACCACTATCGTGATGGTTGGACTTCACCTGCTATAATAAATAGGAATGTTGGTGGCACTTCTACTAGAGTACCATGGAAAGTTAATCTTGACACTAGTTCAGTGGTTGTTGGTTGTATGCAGGGAATAACTAGAGGTACAGCTTTAAATACCGTTGGTCAGATAAATGAACTTATGACTGGGGCCTGGTTGACTGCTAGTGGTACTATAACTAAAGCTAAAACAACAGAAAGTTACGTTACTTACCCAAGCTACATAGTAGCAGTGGATTGGGCTGGTATAGACATAGATATTGGTACAGCTGATCCGGCGGATATTATACCTGAAGGTAATGGGCCTAATCAATCTTTTGTAAGGACAGTTGAGAATTTTAGATTTATTCTTGAAGATCATGTGGGTGCTAGAGTTTTATCTAAAGGACAGAATTGGAGAAATTGTGTTCCTTTTGTGTCTTGTAGAGGTACGTCTGGTGACCATGTCAGAGAACACATGGCTAAGGTAAAAATCTTAGAACCAGGTATAGTATACTTTAAAAGGGGAGATCTTACAGGGCAGAATTATATTGATGTAAGTATTGTTGAATTTTGGCCTGATCAGGTAAAGGTTCAACATATAGATAGATATACACAGCTTACTCAGACAATTAACCAGCCTATAGAAGAGGTATCTTCTTTAGATAGGTGTTTTATAAGATCTACTATTTTTAATCCACATAATGTCCAATACGGTAGGGAGGGGTTTGCAAGAGTAAGGTTTACTTCAACATCAAATGTTGAAATATACAGAGGTGGTTCTGGATATGAAGTAGATGTATCATTTTTTGTTATAGAGGATTTAGGAGATAATTTTAGAACTGCTCACACTACTCCAAGTTCTTTTTCTGGTCAGACATATAAATGGTATAATATGAGCCGTCTTTGGATGTACCATAATTCATTTTTGAATGCCAGTTATACGACTAGTGCTTCTAGTGGTTATCCATCAGCAAATTTTATAAGATCTTACAAGAAGTATGAATTTTTTCCAGCATACTCTGATAAGAGCAATACTTCTGCTTACACTATATACCCTACGTATACAGTTGTTGTTTTTTTGGATAATCGTAGACATTGTGCACAATACACCCCTACCATGTCAACAAACAATCCACAGTTATATTATTATTCTTCATCTTTTATAGGGCATGAACACGCTATTTCTTTATTTCATACTACTAATAATAGTACTGGTAGGTGTAACACTAGTGATGTTGCTGGAGTATCAGAAGCGTTCTTTACAGCTAGAATAACAGATTATGAGACTAGAGAGATAGAAATAACAAAACAAGGTACTAGTTATACTAGTTATGGTACTTTTTCTTTTATAGATTGGATAGGGGCACATTATCAAGATGAGATTAACATTCTTCCAAGTGTTCCTACAAGATCTAAACCATTAGTATCTATAGAGCGTTATTATAGTGATTCTACTGATGCTCACCACGTGGTTTGTTTAACAAAAGGCCAAGATATTAGTCAATGCGTACCATTTGTTGTGAACGCAGCTGGTCGTACAGATAATGAGTTTCCAGGTTTATTTAAAGCTGTTTATAGGTTTGACAACTCAGATATGTTTATAATTCGTTTTGGTTACAGTCAGCAAATTAATAGAGATTTAACAATGTGGATACTAGAATTTGATCCAAGTGTTAAAGTACAATATGGTTTTGTAGATATGACTGGAACTTCTAAACAGGTTACAATTGAGGAAGTAAATATGGATAGGACTTTCTTACATTTTTATGGTTATGGGTGTTCTGGTGAAGATTACCCAAGGTCCCATCTTATTTGTGGCAGAATTAAAGACTCTACGACATTAGAGTTTTATAGATACTATTCTTCTGAGTCTTCAGGTATTTCTTGGTATGTTGTAGAGTGTGCTGATCAAGGTGAAGATAGTTATTGGAGAGTTCAGAGTGACTATAGAACAAGTCTTGGAGGTTCTAGTAGTGTATATTCCTATTTAAGTAAATTACCATATGTGGATAGAACCATGTTCTTGGCTTCTTATACTTCTACTGCACCTGGTGTAGGCCCGAGTTATAATTTTTATAGAGGCTATAACAGACAAGATGAAGTTATACAATTTAACAAGCATAACAGTTCTAGTTACGATATGCAAAATTTAGCAGTACAGGCTATAGAATTTAGTAAAGATATGGCGGTTAAAGGGTTTAAGGTGGTGTCTGACTTCTTTTATATGAGCACAATTAACCCTGTAACATTCGAGCTTAAACAGTTTGAGAGCGAAAAGTTTCAGATATATAGGTCTATAGCTATGAACATGAATTCACAAAACATGACTCGTTGTGACACCATAGACGAGAATGGTATTAGGGAAAGTTTTCACCACTATGAATTTATAGATGATGGTGATGGGTACTCTGACAGCATACAGGTTACTAAGAGTCACTCTTCTTATACACAGGCTAACTATATTTATGCTATTCAGTTTCCTGAATTTAATAAATATTATTTTGAAGGTTACACATCAGAACGAGGTGTTCATGTACCTAGAATAGTACGTGCATATAGGGCTGATACACATAAACTAGTTGATACGATAATGTCGGTTAGTGGTACAGGTTACTTCTGGGTGGAAACTCCTTATGAAGGGGAACATTACATAATATGTGAGGATGATGAAGAGGGTTTTGATTATAATGATTTGATTTATAGTAGGGTTTATCCTACAGTTATATCAGGAAGTTTTGCTTATCGAGAAGGGGATGTAACGACTTCGGGTTTGTCTATAGGTGTACCGTTAGGGCTTCAATAGAGGGGAATAATAAATGATAGCGACATATATTAGTGCAACTCAATTTAGGGTTGATGGAGATCTTACTGCCGAATTTTTGTCCGGCCGAAGAATTAAAGCTGATTGTGGTGGAGATGGTTATAAGTACTATACAGTAACCAGTAGATCTTACTCTAATCCATATACTACAGTTACTATAGCAGAAGGAGAACTTACATCTAACTTAATTGATGTACTGTATGGTATTGTTAACGTTGGGGCAGAAGGTTCTTTCCCGAAACATACCCATGATAGTTCTGAGGGGCAAGGTGGAGTAATATCTTTTGACGACCTTGCAGACAATGATATAGACTTTTTACAGTTGATAGATACACCACCGTTGTATGAGTCTAATAAGGTACTTGAAACCACTGGTTCTGGTATAGTTTTTTCAGATAAGCTAGATAATTTTCTACAATTGGCGGATACTCCGACAACTTATTCTGGAACAGATGGGCGGATTATGGTGTCAACTGGTTCTGGTATAGAATTTTATACAGAGTATGATAAAGATTTTATTAAAGCCGGTTTGTCAGCTGATCAAAGTATAAATGATTCTGCTGTAAAACTAACTATAAATACAGCTATAGATGGTAATTCAGATTTGTTGTCTAACAATTCTCTAGTAGCACCAAGAGATGGTAGATACAATATAACATACCAAGTGTCTATTAGAAGTGGTTCCGAATGTGCTAATCTTGGTGAACTTTGGGTGTATATAAGAGTTAATAGTACAACTATAAATTTCCAAAGAGGAGCTACTTATGCTAATGGTGGGTGGAATGGAAGGGGTACAGCTGTTTCTATACCTAATGTGCTTCTAAATGAAGGAGATGTTGTAGACTTCTACACAGGGCAATACCCCCACGCTGCAAGATATATAGATAGTGACCCAATAAAAACTTGGGTTTATATGGAAACAGTAGAATCAAATTATGTAGGGGATACAGATCTTTCTGATTATGTTCCGTGGTATTTTGGTGACGGCACCATATCTGGAACAGGTGATATTTATTGTAACGATCTTCATACAGCGAGTGGTACTTTATATATCGGGGATCTAAAACTTTCTTCCGCCGGCGGAAATATGCTTGTAGACGATGAGCTTATTGCATTTTCTAAAGACAATATGATTTTAACCTCACCAAACGGTAGTAAGTTTAAAATTAAAGTGGATGATAGTGGTAATTTAAGTACAGAGGTTGTTTAATGTCAAACTCGTGGTATGATGTAGATAGTTGGCAGTGGACAGATAATGACGATGCCCAGTGGGGGTTTTCCACTGGTCCTGCAGCGGCAGGTCTAGTTCAAATATGGACAGATAATGAATACGTCTATGCAGCTACTTATAGTGGTTTAGCAATAATTGATATAGAATCAGAGCAGCAAACATCTTTTGCAACTAATAAAGATGGTTATACTACAGTATGGGCAGGCAATGAGAAAATTTTTGTCGGAAGTTCTAGTGGTATAAAGGTTATGGACAAGGAAAATGTTGGACCAGAAGAAGTTTTTTTGTATTTACAGGATTACGCAAGAACACCCGATATTACCAGTGAAGACGTTAGATACATACACGGCAATGAAAACAAATTGATTTGTTGTACTGCTGAAGGTGTTGATGTTTTTTGGAGAAACTCTACAGGTTATAGAGTATACACAGAATTGTCGGGGGCTAAGAAATGTTTTGCAACTCCTAATAATTATTTTTATTACACTGTATCAGGTACATCTGTTTCTGGTACACCACCATGGTATATATGCAGATTAAATGATGTTACAAGTAATTGGAATGAGCCAGATGTAACATACACAACTGGTAGTGGGTTCTTGGTAGATGCTGCTTGTCTAAATGATTTTTATGTAACAGAACACACTTCTATTAGTGGTATGAACAATACATTGTTTGTAGCCACAGATGCTGGTGTTTATGTATATGATGAGGGTGCAGACCGATACGCGGTCTACACTACTGTTTCTTAGGAGGTTATATGGCTTGGCTCTCAAATTTTAGTAACAGATTAAAATTAACAATACCTGCAGACGGTGTTGATAGTAGTCTTACAGATTTTCCAGTAATGATAAACCTTTCTTCTTCTTCAGGAAAAACTGGAGCTGATGTCACACCTGTTTTCGATGAATTAGGAGACGATCATCAAAAAAGATTTGCTATTACAGAAAATGACGGTACAACTCAATGTTATATAGAAATAGAATATTGGGATGCTACGGAGGAGAGAGCTATTTTATGGACGAAAATTCCTACTATTTATTCTTCTGTTGATACAGATATTTATTTTTACTGGGATTCAGCTGCTAGTGGGAATACTGCTTACGTTGGAGATACCGGAGATACTCCAGCACAAAATGTTTGGGATGATAATTTCAAGCTTGTGATGCACATGTCCCAGGACCCAAATGGAGATGTTGCCGACGCAATAAAAGATTCTACTAGTGGTGTTAATCATGGAACTCCAGCTGGAGGTATGACTTCAGTTGATATAGTTGATGGTAAAATTGGTAAGGCTATAGATTTTGACGGTAATGATGATTCCATAGCTACAACTGCGAGTGTTGCTTTTAACGGGGTGGCTACCATCGATATGTGTATAAAGTTAACTCAGCCAGCATCAATCAGAGGAATAAGCATGAGTTTAACTAATGTTTTTTATACACATAGTGCTAATGATTTTATTTATTTTCATGGTACTAGCGATTATTTCGGAATATCAATAACAACAGTAGAGTGTCAGTTGTCCATAGTGTATGATGGTGATACAAGCACAAGTAGAGTGTGTTGTAATGGGGTGTTTTATGACATAACCCAACAACCAGGACCTACTCACGATATCAGTGCTTGGAGTGGTTATATAACTGGGCATATAAATAGTAATATTACTAATATGAGTGGTACAATAGATGAGGTTCGTCAGTCTGATATTGTAAGATCAGATGCATGGATAAAAGCAACTTATCACAGTAATTGGGATGAACTAGTCAGTTTCGGTGCCGAACAAGAAATGCCAACACATTACTACTATGGATATATTACAGAGGGTGGTGCCCCTGTTAGTAGGACGGTTAGTTTATATAATAGAAGTACTGGGGAACTAGTATCTAACACAATTTCCAATGTTAGTACGGGTTATTATTATTTGACCACGCCAATGAGTGGGGAGCATTTTATAGTAGCTATAGATGATGATGCTGGAAAAGATTACAACGCATTGATACTTGATAAATTATTGCCGCGGGGAATAGAATAATGCCAAATAATTTTAATTTTACTGAGACAGAATACGATCCTTCCAATTATAATTTCAATTTTGGGTACACTGTACCTACTTTAAGGATTTTGGCTGGTGCAAGTAAGAATTTTTCTTCCATATGGGCAGACCCAACAGCTAATATTGAAACAGCGAGAATGTATATAGGGTCAAGAGGACCAGGAGCAGCCTTTTCTGTAGTGGCTTTGGCAAACGGAGTGCTAGTGGATAGTTATACAATAGACAAGGAAGGAGAACATGGAGAACTTTTAGATAGTGAAGATATAGTAGACATTAATGTAAGCATAGCAGGACTATAATGAGTAATGAGTACTTACCACCAATAGGAACAAGATTACCTTTTAATTTTACTAAAAGTGGATATTCATCCCCTAATAGTAAAAATGTTCCCTTTAATTTTGTTCCACAATTTAGGACTGGTACGTTAAAAGCTGCAGTTAATGTATTACAACCGTACTGGTATGAAACCCATACTTACACTAAAGAATGTCCTAAATATGTAATAGGTTATGGTCCTGGTGGTATACAGATAATCAATGGACGTTGTTTATTTGGAGGTATAAGGGATTTACGTGGTAGTATTGTTGCCGTTGGTGAAACAGCAGCTGAAGAAGTGTTACCAGCAAGTGTTGATTCACATAGCCCAGGTAATTTACCTGCTTATGTAGGAATGCATTCACCTGGAAATATAAATGCCTATATCGGTGCACACCAACCTGCAGATCTTGGAGGTATTTTAGAAGGTATAAAGAATAAAGGTTTAAGTAATTTATCTTCTTATATCAATACACATAGTCCGAGTAATTTATTAGCGTATATCGATACACACTCACATGGAAATATAAACGCGTATATCGGTGCACACCAACCTGCAGATCTTGGCGGTATTTTAGAAGGTGTGAAGACTAAAGGTCTAAGTAATTTACTGGCTTACGTCGACACACATAGCCCAGATAAT
>Ga0164315_10003410_pt1 | contig 12327 bp, 10 predicted proteins | sample GuaBasSedimGuay6_FD_113737 | JGI IMG/M metagenome (GOLD analysis project Ga0164315, IMG submission 113737) | Subseafloor sediment microbial communities from Guaymas Basin, Gulf of California, Mexico - Guay6, Core 4569-2, 0-3 cm | ecosystem: Environmental > Aquatic > Marine > Hydrothermal vents... | reverse complement strand
GAAAACCAGTGCGCCGGTGGCAAAATCGATCTCATGGTGACGTACCACCATAAATACCTCCAGGCCTCTTTCGGAGTCCCGGCACAGTAAAACGGTTGCTGCGGGGACGGGTGTAACATTTTTGTGTGTAGTCATGATCGGTTCAACCTTTTATATTTTAAAAACGGTACAAGGGCACGATTGCCCGTAGCCAATGCCATTTTTATATGAAATCACGGAATAATACCCCGGTGCTCAATCAAACCGGTTCATAAGATAATACGGGTACAACAAGCTAAATGTAAATTACCGTAACAAATCTCAAAACACCACCCTTGGGGGTTGATCAAAAAACACACCGGAAGTCCGCATACTCCTCCCGGAGGCAGTGGGGTGTATCCACTGTCGCCCAGGGTAAGCGCCCGGCCTGCGGTGAGAAAGGCATGGATATTAAGAAAAATGCGGTTTATTCTTGTCCTGCCCGCCGCACATCGGTTTTTCCGTGGTTCATTTAAGTTTCATGTTTCATTTAATAGAGGTGTCTATATGTTGAGATTTGCTTTGCTATTGGTCGCGAGTGCGGCTTTTGGTTGCGGCGCGGTTATGGCGCAGGAGGAAGTGAGGCTGATGGCCAACACGTCGCCGCCCTATACGGATGCGAAGCTGCCCGAGCAGGGCCTGGCGCTGGAATTGGTCAAGCATATCTACGCAGGCACAGACTACACCCCGGTTATTACCATTGAAAGCTGGTCGCGAGCAGTGGAGGGGGCGCAACTGGGTGTTTACGACGGGCTGGCCTCGGTCTGGTATACAGACGAGCGCAACAAGGACTTGCTGTTCAGTGAGCCCTATCTGCGCAGCGAATTGATTATTCTGAAACGGCGCTCAGGTAGAGGCAATTACTTCAAGTTGGAGCACCTGGCCGGCAGCCGCCTGGGCGTCAGGGTGGATTACGCCTATGGCGTTGATTTTGCGGCGATACCTGACCTGACTCTGGTACAGGAAAACCACATGATCCAGAATCTGCTTAACCTGCTCAATGGGTCAGTGGATTTTGTCATTGGTGACCAGCGCACCATCAATCTGCAGTTGCACGAGTATCTTGCGGATAAAATCACCCGGTTTGAGGTTGTTCCCATCAAACTGCCCCATGTAGAGCGTCACGTCGCTGCCAGTCGTGCCTTTCCTGGGCATGAAAAGATGATCGCCGCATTCAATCGGGCGCTGGCGGCAACACGCAAAGATGGCTCTCACGATGCCATTGTTAAAAAATGGGATGATCGCTACGGCGGGGTCGAATAGGGCCCGGCACTGCCAGACTGGTGGCTTAAGTGCTACCCATTCTGTTGGCCAGTGCCATACCGACCAACATGGCCACGACGAATATAACGGTCTTGCTGTCCAGGTAAACCAGGGCCGACAGCGCCGGCCCTGGGCAGTAGCCATAGACGCCCCAGCCGATACCGAAGATGGCGGCGCCACTCAACAGGCGGCCGTCGAGGGCTGTTTTTCCCGATAAAACGAAGCCCGCTGATAGCAGTGGCTGTTTACGCTTGAGCACAAAGCGGAAGGCCACCAGGGTGACGCACACGGCACTGCCCATAACGAAAGCCAGGTCCGGCACCCAGGTGCCGAATATATCCAGAAAACCCAATACCTTGGCGGTATCCGTCATGCCCGAAACCGCCAGGCCTACGCCGAATACCATACCGCAAAGTAGAGCGGCAACCCCGTGCATTTACAGGCCCTCCAGCAGGTGGCGAATCACATAAACGGTAGTGATGCCTGCCGCCATAAAAGTGATAGTGGCGACCAGCGAGCGGGGAGAGAGGTTGCCAATCCCGCAAACGCCGTGACCACTGGTACACCCGGAGCCCAGTTTGACGCCAAAGCCCACCAGTAAGCCACCGATAAGCGCGTACCACCACTCCAGTGGACTTGCGGTGGGGTAGGGGGTCGCCGTCAGTTGGTGGTACAGTAGTGGCCCTACGACCAGGCCGACCAGGAACAGCCAGCGCCAGCTGTTATCGGGCTGGGCAGAAATCGCTCCCCAGACGATACCACTGATGCCGGCTATACGGCCCAGAAAAAACAACAGGGCGACTGAAGATAGGCCTATCAACAAGCCACCGATTAATGGTGTGGTGTAGCTGTACAGCATGGCGTGCCCCTTGTTACTTCTCTATTTCAGCGGTTCTCGTAGCGGTTGAAGTCGAACAGTCCCGCCTCTATTGGGTAGTGCTTTTTGTAGTATGTGTGAAATTTATCACTGAGCTGCCAGAACCATGGTGCATTGCGCCTAACCCCATAACGTGACACCAGTTCGGCGTAATCCTGCTCACTGCGTAAGGCAATGATTGCCTTGACGAAATTACCCAGATCCTTCTCGTGCAGCTGGAAAAACACATTGGGGTAGGAGCCGATAAATCCGGTGACCACGGTCAGGTAGTCCTCTGACGGAATGCGCCGCTCAGCTTCCTTGAAAACCTGCGCATTGTTGGAATAGGAATCGTTGTGAATGATGCTGTAAACCTGCTCACCGCCATCCGCGCCCAGCACCTCCACAAAGGCCACCTCGGGCATAAAGCTAAAGGGCGGCCCGCTTAGGTTGTGCAGTGGAGCGAAATGCGGGTCGGATACGTTGTAGCCATGCGCCTCGGCGCCGGGTTCGCGCTTCTGCAGCATGCTTAACAGTTCCTGCTTGGGGTTGTCGGTGTGGTACACGATATCGGTATCACGGTCCAGTTTCGAAGTGTCTGCCAGCACGAATTGCTTCACGTGGGAACTGGCATCCCGATACCAGAAGTTGCGCAGGGGGATACGTGCATCCTCTGGCAGGAAAAGCAGGAAATTTTGCTCCCCTTCCATGCGCAGAAAGTCCATATAAAGGCGGGTTTCAAGTTGATGCGCGACATTGCCGAACACATCAAACCCGGCGACCAGCAAATAGTGAATGCGCTCCAGCAGCGAGTAGTCTATGACCCAGGCTGTTTTGGGCTGGTGGCCGACAAAACCCTTGACCACAGAGGCGCTGTCGTTATGCCGGAATATGGTGAGAGTGGCATTGTCATTGTGGCCGTCGCCGTCCCAGATTAAATCCAGGTCCAACTTTCCATGACCGCCTCCAGTACGCTGGCTCACATAATCGGCCTTGGCGCGCAGGAATTTCAGTTGATCGCGGGAGTAGTTGCGCCATTGCAGCAGCGAAATCAGTATGCTGGATCTGGCGGTGGGCAGGCGCAGGTTCTTGCTCTCCCTGGCCAGGAACTTGGCGGTCTGGTTGGCGCCCTTGTCTTCTGGATCGAGAAATACCACCCAGAAGTGATCGTCGATGACATTCAATGCCACCTGGCCCCGACATACGGGGCCCTTGATAAAGCCCATGATGGTGAACCGGGCCTCGTCCAGCATGAATTTGTAGCGCGATTGCACCGGCAAATCGTGGAAGGCGATAAAGGGGTTGGAGGCCACGCTGGTCTCGTAGGAGGGCAGGTCGGTGACCTCATAATCAGCGTTGATAAACAGTGCTTGCCAGCGTTGCATGCGCGCCCGGCTGAGGGAGTAGGGCATATGGCGTTTGTCCAGTACCGTGAACCGTAGCGGCTGTAAACGGTAGTAGAACTTATCTTTACCGGGTGAGTCATAGGGACGCCGGGTAGCGATGATATCGATGGGCTCACCCGGTGGCGTGCGCGAGCGCACCAGTTTGTAATAGCTGGCCTTCTCTCCCGGGTCGGAGAAATACAGGTCGCCTATAAACAGGTGTTCGTAGATGTAGCGCGCCATCAATTGCCGCTTCAGGCTGTCGCCGTTGAAAAATGCCTCCCAACGGTCTATTTCAGCCTGCTCGGCGGTTGTGGGCGCCGGTCGAGCCATACCCGGTGAGCCGTCACGCAACCAACGGGTCAGCTTTTCGTGTTCATCACCGTTGAGTCCCGGCAGGCCATATGGCATACCCCACAGGGGGTAATCGCTGGCGAAGCTGTCAAACTCATCGGGTTTTGGGCACTGTTGGTCGCGGTCCAGGCTGAAATCAAAACTGTCCGGCAGTTTGTCGCCCGACGGTATGGGATGTTGCTGTTTCAACTCCAGTATGCGCGAGAGCGTCCCCGCATCTGGGTCAGTGTCGTTCAGGACCGGATAAAATCCTTTCTGGCGCCATTCATCGGTGGTCTGCGCATCTTCAAACAGGCGCGTCATATTAGCGGCGCGCAGGCGGCCGCCATCGTAGACCTCGTCCTTGTTGGCGCCCCGTTGCAGCCCGGCCCAGGCATCCAGCTTCAACTGGCAGGGCGCATCATAGCAACCGTGGCAGACCATGCAGCGCTGCTCAATGATGGGCTTGATCTGTGGCGGGTAATCGGTATCAGCGAATGCGGAAGAAAAAGGCAGCAGGCCGATAGCCAGTGCCGCCATAATGGTAAATCGGATAATATGCATGGCGAGATTCTGAACTATCAGGGCCCATATTACCAGTCCAGGCTGTTCGCTGTGGTACTGGTCAGTCCGCCAAAATAGCGCACCCTGCTGTGGCGCCAGACCAGATTATGGGGCGTCCGTATGGGTGAACTTATCAGAGATCCTTGCTGCGGTGGTGCTATACTTCAGCAGGTCGAGTAACATGGCTCACAACAGTCGCATGCTTGATTTTACCCTTCATTGAATGGGTCGGAGTAAGCTATAGTGGGCGAATCAACTGCCAAAGCCTGGGGCCATTCTCTATAACAACTTCGAGTCGCCGGGTCGTGAGGCGTTTTCAGGCGCGGTGAAAAAGGCATCCAGTTAATCAAGGGAGATACCTATGAATCCGGAAAAAGTTGCACGTCATTTTGATCTCACCGACAAGGTAATTCTGGTAACCGGTGGCAGTCGCGGTCTGGGCTTTGCAATGTGCAGGGCCTTTGCTGAGGCGGGCGCCACTGTGATTATCAGCTCGCGTAAGCAGGAAGCTTGTGAGCGCGCTGCACAGCTGATCGAGCGGGAGACAGGACGCGCCTGTTTACCTATGGCCTGCCACGTGGGGGATTGGGCCGCCTGCGATGATCTGGTAGAAGCGATTTACAAAAAATACGACCGTATCGATGTACTGGTCAACAATGCGGGTATGTCGCCGCGCTATGAGTCACTCAGCAGCGTCACCAGGGAGCTGTGGGACAAGGTGATCGCGGTCAATCTGGCGGGTCCTTTTCGCTTGTCCGCCATTGTCGGCGAGCAGATGGTGCATGGGGCAGGTGGCTCCATTATCAATATCAGTAGTACCGCAGCCGTTAAGCCAAGTGCCGCAGAAATACCTTACGCCACCGCCAAGGCCGGCATTAATAACCTGACTGCGGGTCTGGCTCATACCTTCGCCCCCGGTGTGCGCACCAACTGCATCATGCCCGGCCCCTTTCTCACCGATATATCCGAGGCCTGGAGTGAGGAGGTGAAGGAGGCCATTGACGCTGTCGTACCCCTGGGCAGGGCGGGGCAACCTGAGGAAATTATCGGCGCGGCGCTCTACCTGGCCAGTGATGCCTCCCGCTATACCAACGGGGCCATAATCAAGGTGGACGGTGGTATGGCCTACGGTAACTAGTGTACCTCGTCACTCATAATGTAACATTCAGAGTGACGAGGTACACTGGGAAATCATTGTTCCCACCCGGGTTACAATGGTGATCACCCGTTTTAGGCCGGTGTTCCCCGAAACCATTCATTGAGATTTTTTGAATGTATAGACGAGTGATAAAACTACTTATCCCGCTTGTGATTGTATTCATTGCGCTCATGGTCGCGATGGCTATGATTGGCTCACGCCCGGCGCTTCCCACGAGCAACGCAGCAATGCCTTTGCCACATGTGGAAACCATTGCAGTGGAAGTTGGCGATGTGCCGGTTTCTATCGTCGCTTATGGCAGCGTTAGCGCCAGGCATGAGTTGGAACTGGCCAGTGAAGTGACGGGAAGGGTGGTGTGGGTAGCGCCGGAGTTTGAGCCCGGAGAAATGGTGGCTGCAGGCAAGGTGCTGTTGCGGGTCGATGCTGTCAGTTATCGCCTGGCGTTGGCCGAAGCCAATGCGTCTCTGGTGCACTCCAATAATGCGCTGGCGGATGCCACAGCCCTGAAGCGCAAAGCGGCTGCCGCTGAGGCCAGGCTTAATATCGAAGCCGCCCGGCAGCGTATTATCAAAGCGGAGCAGGATTTGGCCTACACCGAGATCCGGGCACCGTTTAATGCGGTTATCGATAAGCAATTGGTGGAGTTGGGTCGGTTTATCAACACCGGTCAAACAGTGGCCCGTTTGCTCAGCAGTGATATCGCCGAGGTGATTCTCCCGGTGTCGGCCGCTGACTCGGGCTTTCTGGACCCGGCAGTGGATGCCCCCGTGGTGCTTAGGGCTAAAATCGGAGCCCGGCAGTGGCAGTGGCAAGCGACTTTATTGCGTATTGAGTCGCGTGTCGATCGACAGACCCGTGTTGTTCCGGTTGTGGTGGAGATCGCCTCGCCTTATGACAACAGCCTCCATCCACATACGCTGCCACTGGGCTTATTTGTCGAAGCACAGATCCCCGGCAGGTCCATAAGCTCCGCTGTGCGGCTACCTCGCTCTGCCTTGCAGGCAGACGGTTCGGTTTTTGTGCTGTCGGGCAATAGCCTGCGGCGGCGACAGGTGACGATTGCCCATCGAGAGGGTGATTTTGTTGTTATTGGCGCTGGACTCGCGGCCGGAGACCTGGTTGTGGTTACCCGCCTGGAGGTGATGTTTGAGGGAATGAAGGTAGAGCCTGGCGATGCCTGAGTCTCGCTATCAGAATGAGAGTGGACCCATCGGCTGGATGGCTTCCAATCCTATAGCGGCCAATCTGTTGCTGGTGATTGTGTTAATCGCCGGCTATATCGCTATTGGTGGTATCCGCAAAGAGGTGTTCCCCAGCTTTCCGACAGGCACGTTCATCGTTACGATTCCTTACCCGGGCAGTTCAGCGGTGGAAGTTGAGCAGGGGATCATTCTCAAGGTTGAGGAGGAGTTGCGGGATATTGTTGGTATCAAAGAGATACGCAGCGAGGCGATGGAAGGTGTGGGTGTTATCACCGTGGAGATGGAAGTCGGCAGTGATATCAACAAAGCCCTGAATCAGGCCAAAGTGCGGGTGGATGGTATCCGCGGTTTCCCCCTGGACGCTGAAGAGCCGATTGTCGAAGAAGTGATCAGCCGTGGCTTTGCCATGCGTGTCAGTCTCTATGGCGACCTCAACGAGAATGGCCTGAAGCAACTGGCGGATCAGGTCCGCGAAGAAATTCTCGATTTGGAAGGAATTAGCGAAATTCGCATGTTTGGTGACCGCACCTACGAAATATCTATCGAGGTGTCCAGCGAAAATCTGCGGCGTTATGGTCTTGATTTTGATCAAGTCGTCAATGCAGTGAGAAGTCGTTCCAGGGATTTGCCCGGCGGCACGGTGCGCACAGCGGGCGGCGCCATTAAACTGCGCTCGGTGGCGCAGGCCTATAGCGGAGAAGAATTTTCCTCATTAACGTTGCTGACAAGAGACGATGGCACTCTCATCAGGCTTGGCGATGTCGCCAAAGTGGTGGATGGGTTTGTAGATCAGCCGATACTCAGCACTCTTAATGGTCGCCGGGCGGCGACGATGGTAGTCGACAGGGTTGGCAATCAGGACGTGTTGAAAATGACCAATCGCCTGCGTAACTATATCGCCGAGAAGCAGGCAAGTCTGGCTGATGGCGTATATATTGTCGGTTGGCTTGACGAGAGTAATATTCTTCGCGGTCGTATTGAGTTACTGCTGCGCAACGCGGCCCAGGGTGCGGTTCTGGTGGTATTGGCGTTGGCCTTGTTCCTCAATCTTACTCTGGCGCTGTGGGTGATTGTCGGTGTGCCCTTTGCGGTGATGGGGACGTTGGCGACGATTTATTTTCTCGGTTTGCCGATATCGATAAATGTTCTGTCAGTATTCGCCTTTATTTTGGTATTGGGGATTCTGGTTGATGACGGTATTGTCACCGCCGAGAGCGCCTATGCGCGCCTGGAGAGTGAGCAACAGGGGGTTAGCAGTGTGGTTCGGGGGGTGCGCAGGGTTGCCATGGCGACCATCTTCGGGGCGCTGACAACAATGATCGCTTTTGGGCCTTCATTATTACTGACAGACGGCTTCGCGCGGGTCATGACCCACATCGGCCCCGTTGTTATGCTTTGCGTGTTCTTTTCACTGATTGAAACAAAACTGATTCTTCCCGCCCACTTGCGCCATATTCGCGGTGGAGAGAAGGCCTCTGGCGGCTGGCGTAAGCCTGTTGAGAAGGTTCAGGCTCGCTTTTCCTCGGCGTTGAAAAATTTCGCTTCCGGACCCTATCGACGTTTACTGCACTACAGTCTGAATCACCGTTATATCACCCTATCGGTGTTTATGGCGGTGCTTATTATTTGTCTGGCACTGGTGCCATCGGGTTTGGTCAGGTTTGTATTTTTCCCGAATGTTCCCTCGGACCAAATTATAGTAAAACTGGAAATGCCCCAGGGCACGCCGTGGCAAAAGACACACGACTATGCGCGGCGTATTGAGCTGGCGGCACAGGGAATGAACACGCGTTACCTGGCCTCGCTTGATACGACAGTGGATGTGGTTCGGCAACTGATGGTGGTGTCCGAAAGCGACACCAGTGCCAGGGTGGATATCGATTTGGTGCCCAGTGAGGAACGTACTATAAGCTCTGTGGTCCTGGCGCAATGGCTGCGGGAGGGGTTGGGTATTCTTGAAGGCGCGCGGGTGCTCAGCATCGATGCGGTGGCCGGCCCCCCGGGTTCCATTTTGGACGTGCAGTTAAAGGGGAAAAACCTGGAGACCTTGCGCCTGGCCGCTACGGATTTAAAACAATCTCTGGCCCGCATGGCTGGTGTGCAGGATATCAACGATAGTTTTAATGCCGGTGGTAAGGAGTTGGATATTCAAGTGACCACCGAGGGTGAAGTACTGGGGCTTGGCACTGTCGAACTGGCCAGGCAGGTACGGCAGGCATTTTTCGGCGCCGAGATACAGCGGGTTCAGCGCGGGCGGCACGAGGTGCGCGTCTACGTCCGGTTGCCCGTTGACGAACGTGCCCGGGTCGACAGTCTGCAGTCGCTGTGGATTCGGCTTCCGGACGGGCGCAAAGTGCCTTTTTCCGTGGTCGGAAAGGCGCGGGAACTCATCGGCCTGAGTGTCATTAATCGTATAGATCGCCGGCGCGTGGTGAATGTGCGAGCGGATATTAATAAATTGCTGGTTGAGCCCGGTGAGGTGGCGCGTTTGCTTAAAAGCGATGTTCTACCCCGCTTGCTCAAGAAATACCCGGGCATCAATTATCACCTCGGTGGCGAGGCGGGGGATGAACAGGACACTTCATCCGTATTGGGCTATGCCTTTGTTATGGTGCTGCTGTTGATTTTTGCCGCGCTGGCGATACCCCTGAAGAGCTATATCCAACCGCTGTTGATCATGTCGGTGATTCCCTTTGGTGTTATCGGCGCTATTATTGGCCACCTGGTACTGGGCAAGGACATCAGTATTCTGTCGGTGATCGGTATCGTGGGCCTTGTCGGGGTGGTGGTGAACGACAGCCTGGTAATGGTCGATTTTATTAATCACTATATCGATGAGGGACATGACTGGCGCTCGGCGGTGATGGAGGCCGGGCCGATGCGATTCCGCGCGGTGATATTGACCTCTTTAACCACTTTTCTCGGCTTACTTCCCATTCAACTGGAAACGTCGATTCAGTCCGAGTTCGTCAAACCCATGGCAATCTCCGTTGCCTTTGGTGTGTTATTTGCCACCTTTGTCACCCTGATTTTGGTGCCGGTGCTTTATTTTATCGCAAAGGATTTGGATCGCATGTTAAAAAACCTGTGGTCCGACTCGCCACCGGGGGGCTCACCAACTCAACATGTGCCCTAGATGGCATCCATATATTCGATTTCGGGCGCCGCGGCCATTAATCCAGCCATTTCAGCAAACAGGCTGAGGAAATATTCAGTCTCGCCGTGAGCGTTGAGGGCCTCTTCATCGACATACTGTTCAAGCACAATATAGGTTTGCGCATCGGTACGAGACTTGTGCAGAGCATAAAAGTTGCACCCGCCCTCATTGGTAATAACGGCTTCCGCCAGCTTTGCAAAGGTGCCTTCAAACTCCTCGTTCTTGCCTTCCTGGATTTTTAATTTAGCTGTGACTCCAACGGCCATGTTATATCCCCCTTAAAATCGAACCACTTTAAGATTGGCTGATTCTAGCACAAAAGCGACAAATCTCGCATTGGGGGCTAAGCTGTTACATGTTATGCGAATATTTTTTGCACTCGACCTGGAGCCGGCTGCCAAACTGGAAATGGGGGCGTGGCGGGACAAGTCGTTCAGGGGGTTGGCCGCAGCGCGCCCGGTTCCATCCGGGAACTTCCATATTACCCTGGCATTTATAGGGGATGTGGCGGAGCATAAGCTGGAACGCCTGTGTGACAGTGTCGATCAGTCACTGAGCCGGGAGCCTTCCGAGACCGCCAGTCTTGCTATAAATGAACTCGGGTATTGGCAACGACAAGGCATCCTGTGGCTGGGGCCGGGGCACTGCCCCGGTCAACTGTCACAGTTGGCGGGCAGGTTGAAGGGGCTGGGTGCCCGGGTTGGCGGCAAACTCGATCACAGAACTTTTCAGCCTCACATCACCCTGTTTCGCCGTTGCAAGGTACCACCGCCACCGCCATTGGAGCCGCCTGACTTCAGCCTGGATTACGATGATTTCGTACTGCTCGAATCGCGGCAGGGCAAGCGCGGCGTTAGTTACCATACCCTGCAGCGCTGGCAGCTTTTGTAGACACTGCGCCTCAACTTGTGTGTTAAACTCGCAGGGATGTAAAAGCCTGCCAGGGCTCAAGCATCCCTGAAAACCACCTTCAGTTTTAGGCTGCAGATTCTAATTTTTTGTATGAGAATGTACTCCCGAGGGATGTGGGAGTGAGGTATCTCCAATGGTGCAGTTTTCCAACCTGTTTGTAGTGTACGACCCGACCAGTGAGGAGCAGCCGGCGCTGCAGCGCGCGGCAAATATTGCTGAACAGATTTCAGCTGGCGTGCATGTGTTTGCCTGCATCCATTCTGGTGCAGAGCCGTCAGCGGATAAATCCACCGAGGCAAAACGCCTTCTTGCCCGGCAGCGGGACATTCTGGCCAGAGCCGTGGCTCCCTTGTCTGACCGGGGCATCGAGGTGAGCACGGAGGTGGAGTGGGACACGGACTGGTACCAGGCCGTGGTGCGAGCGTCCCTCAAGAACGCCGCCGACATGGTCTTGAAGTCCACCTTCAAGCACTCTTCGGGTGAACGCCTGTTGAACAAGACCTCCGACTGGACCCTGATCAGGGAATGCTTGTGCCCGGTACTGTTGGTGAAGGAGAGGGTGCCGCGGGAGATCCCCAGGGTGCTGGCCGCGATCGACATTTGCGCTAAAAAAGGTTCCTACGAGCGCCTCAACCAGAGTATTATCGATGTCAGCAAACAACTCCTGGAGAACAAGTTCGCTGAAGTTCACTTCGTCAACGCCTTTGAGGACTTCAAGGGGATTCCGGACAAGCAGGAGTTGATCCGTGAATATGGCATTGAGAGTGACAAGATTCATATCAAGATGGGTAAACCTGAGAAGGTTATTGTGAAGTGCGCTAAAAAACTGGATGTAAGCCTGGTTGTGGTGGGCAACTCCGCCCGATCCGGCCTGCCCGCGGCGCTGCACGGCAATACCGTGGAGAAGGTGCTGGATAAACTGAAGTGTGACGTTTTATCCATGCCGTGAGCCACAACTTTCTCGCTGCCCACTACTACTACTGCTACCACTACCACTACAGGATTATGAGTGCTTAACATCGATGACAACCGCATCGCCATGACGATTACTCCCCTGCTGCGGCTGGCATTTCGGCCACTGTTTCTGGGGGGGACGCTATTCTCTGTGATCGCCATGGGTTGGTGGGCGTATTTTTGGCTCAACCCGGTGGCCTGGGCGCCTTATGGTGGGCCTGTGTGGTGGCACGGCCATGAAATGCTGTTTGGCTTTGGCAGCGCCATCGTTGTGGGCTTTTTGCTCACCGCTGTGCAGGCCTGGACCGGGGTTATGGGCATACGGGGCAAACCGCTGGGGGTACTTGCCGTCTGTTGGTTGCTGGGGCGCCTGTTGTTGGCACTTGGTTCGTCCCTGCCCACCTGGTTACTGGTTGCTACAGACCTGTCGTTCCTGTTTTTTGCGGCTGTGGCAATGGCATACCCTGTGTTAAAAGTGAAACAGTGGCGCAATCTGATATTTGTTCCCATGCTGTTTGTGCTGG
>Ga0164315_10003409_pt1 | contig 12328 bp, 9 predicted proteins | sample GuaBasSedimGuay6_FD_113737 | JGI IMG/M metagenome (GOLD analysis project Ga0164315, IMG submission 113737) | Subseafloor sediment microbial communities from Guaymas Basin, Gulf of California, Mexico - Guay6, Core 4569-2, 0-3 cm | ecosystem: Environmental > Aquatic > Marine > Hydrothermal vents >... | reverse complement strand
ACCACCAGTGCTATCGTTTGAGTGAGACTATTACCACAAACTTTTTCACGAGGGTTTGAGTGATACTATCGCCAAAAAAGCGATAGCATCACGGCTTGAACACTTTTTTGTCCTGTACATAGGTCCATCCTTAGTTCATTAGCCCGACGATTTTCCGAAACGCTTGCCGCAATTGGGGTTTCGGGAATTCCTTAATAATGAACGAAATAACAATGTTAGACTTGATGGACAAGTTTTTCACTACCGCCATGAGCGGTGCATCGTAAGCTAAAAGCTCAAGTACCCTAAAGGGCACTACGAAAACTAAACTTGGGGGGTTAGTCTGCTTTAGCATTTTTTCGCTTTTAGCCTAGGGATTTATCCCTAGGCGATATTTTGAGCTAACCATCAAAAAATTGTTCATCGAGTTAGAAGCGTGCAAGATTTATTTGCACACATAAGAGGAAAAAGAAATTGACTCAAGCAGATCAAGATAACATTACCCAACAGCCCTACGACCAATTTTCCAAACAGTTCTTTAACGAACTGTTTGGGGCTTTAAAGGGCGAGATTAAGATTAACTATGAAGTCCACGCCGAAAGGCGCTATGTGGATGTTTATTGGTTACCGTCTCCCAAAGCAGCCAAAACGGATTTCCAAGCCTTGGGATTACTTGGACGCATGGTTTCCCAATCCTGTTTATTAGAACCCTTTCACAGTCCGCTGCAACCAGACGATATTAATAATTGTCTTCTCAAGCTGTTAATGGTACAGAGCGTACCTGAAAAAAAAGCTGAGAAGGCGGAGAAAGAGAAACCCAAAACGGATAAGCAGCCTAAAAAACCACAGCCGTACTTATGGATATTCGCAACCTCAGTCTCAGATGCGGTACTGGATGATTTTGGTGCCAAACCCCAATCTGCCGAGTGGTGCGAAGGTATTTACTGTTTGCCAAAAGCTTTGAATACTGGCATAGTCGCCATTAATCGCCTGCCACAGACAAAAGACACCCTCTACTTAAGGATGTTGGGAAAGGGGAAAGTTCGGCAGCAAGCGATTAAAGAATTTTTGGCGTTATTTCCCCAGACGGAACCTTTACGTCAATCTGTGTTAGACTTATTGCTTAAGTATCGCATTTACTTAGGCGAAAAGGAAAAACAGACAGCACTCTCTGAAGATGAGAAGGAGTTATTGATGAACTTATCACTTGTGTATAAAACCTGGAAACAAGATATCTTGCAACAAGGTATGCAGTTGGGACAACAACAAGGACGACAGGAAGGACGACAGGAAGGACGACAGGAAGGACGTTCAGAAGGGCAGCGCATCTTGGTGGAAAATTTACTCACGTTTCGATTTAGCAAACTTGATGAAGAACTGTCACCGATAGTTGAACGCTTGTTACCGTTACAGCCAGAAGAATTATCACGCATACTCTTGCAAGCCTCTCGTGAAGAATTGGTGGCGAAGTTTAGTCATTGAACAACAAAACTTCCCGGTAGTCATCTAGTACTTTGTCATTTTTTGACAGGTAACAGGAGTCCAAGATTTATCAGGAGTCCAAGATTTATCTTGGAACTGCCCAAACTAAAGTTTGGACTCCTGTGCTGGGTGGGAAATTTACTCAAGTTCCGATTTATAGATGTGAAGAATAATAACGTAACGGATAGCATCCTGAGACGGGATGCTATCCGTCGTCGCTTGTGATAGCTTTGCCAAACCTCTATCGGGTTACATAAAGGAGAAATCAATGGAATCACAATGGCTCAAATGGGCAAAAAAATTACAAGCCATTAGTCAAAATGGCCTGATGTTTGCTGAAAATCCTTATGATATTGAAAGATATCAAGCTATTCGAGAAATTGCGCTGGAAATTATGGCAGAAGGGGCAAAAGCCGATATAACAAAACTCCGTGATATTTTTTCTCAAGAAATCGGTTATGCCACGCCAAAAGTAGATGTTCGTGGTGTCGTTTTCCGCGATGATGCGCTGCTCTTTGTGAAAGAAAGAATGGATGGCTGTTGGGCATTGCCAGGGGGCTGGGCTGACGTTGTTGATACCCCCAGCAATGCAGTCACACGAGAAATCTATGAGGAATCAGGTTATCAAACGCGAGTCGTTAAACTCCTAGCCGTTTATGATCGCAGCAAACAAGGGCACCGTCCTGAGTATCCGTATCATGTCTATAAACTGTTTTTTTTGTGCGAACTGCAGGGTGGTAGCGCGACAACTAGCATCGAAACTGAAGAAGTGGCGTTTTTTCGCGAAAACGAAATACCAGAACTGTCAAAAAGACGAGTCACACTCGCACAAATAAAACGTATGTTTGAGTATTCTCGTCATCCAGAATGGCAGACAGATTACGACTAGAATAAGTTATCAATCACCGCCAATCTAGTACAACTTCTTTCCGGATTTGACTGATTTTTTCGTCTTATTCTTATCAATCACAATCCGTCACATCCTTCAATCACTTGTACTATATAACTAATAACAAGTACAGCGGATTGACGGATTTGACGGATTTGGTGATAACTGTTATCAGTTATCACAAGAAATCCGTTCATTACGCCAATCCAGTACAACGCATTGAAGGATTTGACGGACAATCACAATCCGTAACATCCGTCAATCCGATGTACTATCAATCACAATCCATCACCTCCGTCAATCCGATGTACTATCAATCACAATCCGTCACCTCCGTCAATCCGAGGTACTCTCAATCACAATCCGTCACCTCCGTCAATCCGATGTACTATCAATCACAATCAGTTAAATCCGTAAATCAGTTGTACTAGATATACTCGGCGCGGGAACAAACTTAACTTAACTTTTCTAATGAAGCTGGTGGGCAAGAAAAAGACTTTGCCCACCCTACATGAAAGGTTTAAGTTATGCCCGTGTGCAGTATAACTGATAACAAGTACAACAGATTGACGGATGTTACTGATTTATAACTGAAAAAATGATGACTGAAGAACCGATATTTTTAGACTGCCCCTTTTCTGAAAAGGACGACGTAAAACAACTGGGCGCGAAATTTGATTGGAACCAAAAAAAATGGTTTATTCCGCCCAACCTTGAAATTGAGCCATTTGCTAAATGGTTACCAAAAACCGTCATCCAGACAACCGAAAATCCTGATGACGATAGCCTCAGTCTCAATGACTTACTGTTAAGTGTGCAAAAAACCATTGCCGAGCAACATAACAGCCGGTATTGGGTACGCGCCGAAGTGATCAATGTTTCGGAGAATGTGCATATCTACATAGAATTGTCTGATCAAAACAGCGACGGTAATGAAGTGGCAAAAGCCCGCGCCACGCTTTGGAATCATCGAGCCGAGGCACTACTTGAGCGTTTTGAGGAACAGACAGGGATGCCCTTTAAAGCCGGGCTTAAAGTGTTACTACAGGTACGTGTTGAATTTCACACGCGCTATGGCTTATCGCTTGATGTGTTAGATATCGATCCTCATTTCACGTTGGGGGAAATGGCAGCCAAATTAAATCGCATTCGAGCGCGATTAACAGAAGAAGGTATTTATTCACAAAATCAACAGTTTGCCCAAGTAACCGAATTTTGCCAAGTGGCCGTGATTGCGCCCCGACAAGCAGCCGGCTTAGGGGATTTTAAAAGTCAGGCCGACATTTTAGTAGCCCATGGTTTATGTGAATTTCACTACTACCCCGCCAGCTTTCAAGGCAAAAATACCCTCACTGATATTCCAGCCGCTTTTGAATTAGTGAATAAAGAACATCAAAATCAACCATTTGATGCAATTGTCATGATTCGCGGTGGCGGAGCCAAAGCGGATTTATTCCAATTAAATGAATATGAAATTGCCAAAGCCGTTTGCACAGCACAATTGCCTGTTATCGTTGGAATTGGGCACGAAAGGGATAAAACCTTATTGGATGAAGTGGCTAACCATGCTTGTCATACGCCGAGCTTAGTCATTGCCCATATTGCCAGCACAATTGTTCAAAATGCACGCAATGCCAAGCAAGATTGGCAAAGCTTTGTCCAGTCAGCAACCGAAATCTTAAATGCTGCCAAAGCCAATACTGAAAGCCTCAACACCAAAATTCGTGAACAATCTGTCCGGCACTTAGGAGAGCAGCGCAACCAAATCGCAGCCTTAATGCAAGAAATTAAAAACACAAGTCAAAACCAATTGAGCCAAGTTCGTCATCAGATAAAATTACTGATGGCGCAAGTTTTATTGGGCGATCCAAAAACGATTCTCAATCGCGGCTATGCGATTGTTAGAAATCGCCAAAATAAAGTGATCACTCGCAAAGCGGCGGCTCAACAAGAAGAATCTTTGACTATTGAATTTAAAGATGGGCGCGTTTTGTGCCATAAGGGAGAAGAATAATGTCAAAGGAAGCCAATACTTACCGAAAAAACTACCAGAAGCTCAAAAAAATTGCCGACACCATGCGTGTGACAGAAGAACCTGATATTGATCAATTGGTGGCAATGGTAGGCGAAGCCACAGAAGCCTATAAAAATTGTCAAGCGCGTATAGAGGCGGTTGAAAAAGCATTAGGGCTGGTGAGTGAACAGTAATCAAGATTTATCAGGAGTCCAAACTTTAGTTTGGACGTCCAAACTAAAGTTTGGACTCCTATGATAAGCTTTTCTTTGGACAGTAGCGGAAAAACGATAGTCCTGTAATTCTAACTTTTGAGCAGCCTCTAGCTGTTGCTTTTTGCTTTCCCAATCTTTCTGCTTAGTCAACAAATTGAGTTGAGCAATCTGCACTTGTCCTTGCGCTTCAGATAGGCTTTTTTGTATTTTGTTCAAATGCTTTTGTTGAGTTTGGTAAGCCTGTTGCTCCTGACGGTAATCAAGTAACTTTGGTTGAACAGAAGTAGACAAAGACTGAGTTTTTGGTTGAACCGAAATAGACAGAGACTGAGTTTTGAAGGATTGAGACGTTTTTAAGCTACGAGAAACGGTTTGAGACGGCGTTTGAGACGGCGCATCACTCTTAAAAGCCCACAGTTTAACGCTATTATCATCACTGCCCGAAGCCAGCCACTGTCCATTCGGAGAAAAAGCAACCGCTTCAACCGCCTGTTTATGTGCTGGCAAGGTGTACCGTAACTGTCCAGACTTGACTTCCCACAATTTTACCGTCTTATCCCGACTGCCCGAAGCGAGCCAATATCCATTGGGGGAAAATGCAACGGAGATAACCATATCCCGATGCCCTTCTAAGGTATGCACAAATTGCTCTGAGTCCACCTCCCACAATCTGACGGTTTTATCCTTACTTCCCGAAGCCAACCAATGCCCATTCGGGGAAAAGGCTACCGAGATAACCGCGCTTTTATGCCAATTTAGGTTATACAATAATTTCCCAGAATCAGCCCGCCACAATTTTATGCTGTTATCCCAACTGCCTGAAGCCAGCCAATGTTGATTTGGGGAAAAGCTAACCGCTAGTCCAGTCGATTTATGTCCCGGCAAGGTGCGCAGCAACCGCCCAGTGTCTACCGCCCACAGTTTTGTGGTGTTATCTCGACAGCCCGAAACCAACCAACGTCCATCTGGGGAAAAAGTCACAGCCCAAACTTCGCTGTGATGTCGCAAAGTGCGCTGCAACCGCCCGCTTTTTACCTGCCACAGTTTCACCGTCTTATCCTTACTTCCAGAGGCAAGCCAATGTCCGTCTGGAGAAAAAGCCACTGAAATGACTGACTTTTTATGTCCTCGCAAGCGGTATTGTAGTTGCCCAGAATACACCTGCCACAGTTTCACCGTTTTGTCCCCACTGCCCGAAGCCAGTAAGCGACTATCAGGAGAAAAAGCAATCGTGTTGACATCAGCCGCATGTCTCCATATCCTCGTAATTTCAGAAATTTGCAATTCGGCTGCGATGGTGGGATTATGCGTAATGACAATTGGTATCCAAACCCAGAAACGTCGTTTTAGAATTGTTATTTTTTTCATCCTACGAATTGTTATTTTTTTCATCCTACCTTTTCTAGAGAAATTATTAATCAGAGTTGTTCAAAAAAAATTTGATTCAGACTTTTGAGGCTTGGTAAACCTTAAAAGTCTTTTTTTAAGGACAAAAAAAAATTTCCTGCTGTACACCGTTCCCCAAAAAGTTATTTTCTATAGTATGTAAGAATAATAATTTTGGTAGGAGTCCAAACGGAAGGAAGGCTTGCCCAAGATAAATCTTGGACTCCAAGCCAAAACATTTTTGGAAAGCTATAGCTATCCAAATCAAAGCCATTCAGTCTATTACACTGGTAAGTCTATGTTAATTATGACAGACGGAACCGCCAAAATGCAAAGTAGAAGGTTTTCGGGGAAAAACATGCCTCATTGTCAGATATGTTAGCAAAGTAAAAAATATATAAAAAATATATTCTTGTGATATAATAACAACCTTTTTTAGCAATAGCTTCACCCATTGAGCGAAGGGCGAATTTTCAGCCGCGAATAGCGAATTCTGAATAAATAAAAAATATTTAAAAACAATTAATTATGTAATCTCTTCTGATAAAAAAAATTTCAATATGTGAAACCACAATAGATTCAGCATTTATTACATAATTTAATTTAATGAAATATAAAGCCACCATTCGCCATTGGCGAATGTATTTTTTACGACCAAGCTAAGGATATTAAAAATAAATGGTTCAATTTGCTAAAGAAATCCAGCCAGTCAATATTGAAGATGAAATGAAACAATCCTACCTGGATTACGCCATGAGCGTGATTGTAGGTAGAGCATTGCCGGATGTACGCGATGGGCTGAAACCCGTGCATAGGCGGGTGTTGTATGCGATGTATGGAATCGGTAATGCTTGGAATAAGCCCTATAAAAAATCAGCCAGAATTGTGGGTGAAGTGCTTGGGCGTTTCCACCCGCACGGTGATACTGCCGTGTATGACACAATTGTACGCATGGCGCAGCCGTTTTCCTTGCGTTATATGCTGATTAATGGACAAGGCAACTTTGGCTCGATAGACAACGATAATCCGGCTGCCATGCGTTATACAGAAATCCGCATGGCAAAAATTGCCCATGAAATGCTGGCTGATATTGACAAGGACACGATTAATTTTGTGCCTAACTATGATGAATCCGAAGTAGAACCCACTGTTTTTCCAACGCGCATTCCTAACTTGCTGATTAATGGCTCTAGCGGCATTGCGGTAGGCATGGCAACCAATATTCCGCCTCATAATCTGCGCGAAGTCATTAATGCTTGCATTGCGTTGATTGATGAACCTGAGTTAACGATTGAAGACTTGATGCAATTTATGCCAGGTCCAGATTTTCCGACAGCGGGCATTATTTATGGTGCAGCCGGTATTGTAGACGGCTATCGTACTGGGCGGGGGCGCCTTTATATCCGCGCTCGTACTGAGATTGAAACCGAGGATAATGGTAAACAGAAAATTGTTGCCACCGAGTTGCCCTATCAGGTTAATAAAGCCCGTTTAGTCGAAAAAATTGCTGAACTGGTTAAAGATAAAAAAATGGAAGGTATCAGTGCGTTACGCGATGAATCGGATAAAGATGGGATTCGCGTTGTCGTTGAATTGCGTCGCGGTGAAGTCGCTGATGTGGTGTTGAATAATCTTTTTAAACATACGCAAATGCAAATCGCCTTTGGCATTAACACGGTGGCACTGGTAGACGGGCAACCCCGCCAACTCAATCTGAAGCAATTGATTGAGTTGTTTATTCGCCATCGACGTGAAGTAGTGACGCGGCGCACCGTGTTTGAGTTACGCAAAGCGAAAGAAAAAGCGCATATTTTAGAAGGATTGGCGGTGGCGTTAAGCAATATTGACAGGATGATTGTGCTGATTAAAGCGGCTAAAAATCCGCAGGAAGCACGAGAGCGTTTATCCGCCAAAAACTGGAAATCGGGCATTGTTACAAAGATGTTGCAATCGGCAGACGCGGGGGCATCGCGCCCTGACGGATTGTCCACCGACTTTGGCTTGATTAAGGCGGGTTATCGTTTGTCAGACGCACAAGTGCAAGCGATTTTAGAATTACGTTTGCACCGCTTGACAGGTTTAGAGCAGGGTAAAATTCGGGAAGAATTTGAAACCTTGTTAGCCCGCATTAATGAATTGCTAGAAATTCTTAATTCGACTCCCCGCTTGATGGAAGTCATACGCACCGAATTGTTAGCGGTGCTTGAAGAATATGGCGATGAACGGCGTACTGAAATTATTTCCGATGGTGCGGAACTCAGCATAGAAGATTTAATCACCGAGGAAGATGTGCTTGTCACATTGTCCCGTGAAGGTTATATAAAATCTCAAGCATTGGATGAGTATTCTGCTCAAAGGCGCGGTGGCAAGGGTAAATCTGCTACTCAAATGAAAGAAGCGGATTTTATTGATAAACTGTTTGTTGCCAACACCCATGACACGATTTTATGCTTTACCAGTGTTGGCAAGGTTTATTGGTTAAAAGTCTACCAATTGCCCCATGGCAGCCGGGCTTCACGCGGTAAGCCTATCGTCAATTTGTTGCAGCTAGAAGAAAACGAGCGCGTTAATGCCGTCTTACCAGTACGTGACTTTACGGAAGATAAATTTGTTCTAATGGTCACTGCCAAAGGCACGGTGAAAAAAACCGCACTGCCTCACTTTTCTCACCCCCGCGTTCAGGGTATTAAAGCGGTGGGCTTAAATGACGATGATCAATTAATTGGTGTAGACATTACTGACGGACAACGTGATGTGATGTTGTTTACTAAAGATGGTAAAGCGGTGCGTTTTAATGAAGACACAGTGCGTTCTATGGGACGAACCGCTCGCGGTGTGCGCGGTGTCACCTTAGCCCCTGAAGATAAAGTGATTTCTCTTATTATTACGCACACGGGCGGTACTGTCCTGACTGCCACCATTAATGGCTTTGGTAAGCGCACCCCGGTTGATGGTTATCCGGCGACTAAAGCCCGGGCTGGTAAAGGCGTGATAGCCATTAAAACGTCTGATCGTAATGGTGAAGTTATCAGCGCAGTGCAAGTTGAAGATGATGATGATATTATGTTAATCAGTAACCGCGGCACACTGGTACGCACCCCCGTCAGTGGCATTTCTGTCGTCAGCCGCAATACTCAAGGTGTCAGATTGATCCGTTTGAAAAAAGGTGAGCAATTGGTTGGGGTAGATAGGATTTTGGAACTGGAAACAGAGGAAGAACCAGAGGAAGATCCAGACGCAGAACCAGAGTGAGTTATGATTTAAAAATAATAAGTTGAGTATTGCTTATTATTGCAATAAGTTATGGCCGGAGTCCAAGCTTTAGCTTGGTTCTGCCAAACTAAAGTTGGCCGACTCCTTTTTATGAAAAGCTCAATGAGTGGCACCAAATTTTTTAGGGGTTAAAAAAACCTAATTTTTCAAAAGTTTGTTCACTTATTGATTTTAATTAAATTTTAAGATTATTTGTTGGGTAAAAAAGTCAATGTTGGAGTAATCCGTGAAGCAGGGAAAATTGCCCAAGCAGAGATATCCCCCATCAGTGACGTGCGTGGCTCTGTTGATTACAAACGTTGGTTATTGCCTTAATTATTATATGCCAATTTCATCACGCTTTTTCCGGAACAAATTGATAGGGCGCATTCCTATTTTCACGGACAGTCACGGACAGTTAAGTACAACGGATACGCTTCATTGCCAGATAAGGCTATGTTGGAATTATTTGCACCGATAGCGATCAAACTGGTGTTGCACCGTGATGAAGATATGCGTATGACCGGGAAACTCCATCCTTATTCATCCGATTTCAAAATGGGTTTAACCCATGATGGTCAGATTCTCGCTTATGAAGTTACTTTTTATCAAAATGCGGGAGCAGTAGCTGAACTGTCATCGGCGGTTTTAGGTAGTAGTTTGTTTAGAAGCCACAGTGGATTGTCTGCGTGGTACCTATCGGATTGATACCGTCAAAGTTGTCCATGATTTCGGTAACAGCTTGAATCCTGTTATTGATAAAGGACAAGTCGAAGGTGCTCTCGTCCAAGGCATTGGTTGGATGACGATTGAAGAACTCATGTATGCCGATAATGGTTGGTTATTGACAAACTCATTAGCCAATTACACGATACCAGATATTCGTTTTGCGCCGGATATTCATGTCTATTTTTTGGACAATTCAGACAATCCACACGGACGGAACCAGAAATTTTCGGGTATTATGAATTTTTGCCCACCGAGTAACGTCTTTTTGTTGCCCACCGAGATGGTAGGCAAGAAGATGGTGGGCAAGAAAAAGACTTTGGTGGGTACAAAATACCTTGTCCGTAAATAAGAAAGCCAGGGGCGTTGCCCCTGGCTGTATTAATGTCGCCCCTTTGGGGCTAATAGAAAAGCTTCTTTGGTGCGATATTAATATAGCCAGGGGCTTCTACCTTCCGCTAACAAAACCCTTATTTTCTTTCTTATTTTCGGACAACTCTAATAAAAATATTGATAAATACTGACAGGATTGATTTTGGTTTGATAAATTGCGCCAATTATGAAAGCCAAAGTCGTTTTAAAACTAACCTTACTATCACGTTCTCACTTATCAAGACTAATCAAATCAGGCGTTTTCAGAGTATCAAAAAAACCTAATAGTCAGTATGATTACAACGTGGCTATCGAAGCCAAACGGCTTTAGTCATTTGTCTGAAAAATCACCCCTAACACGCCAAAGCCTTCGTGATGGACTGAACGACTGAACGAAATGATGACCAACGTGGGCCCTAATAGAACTTTGGCATCCAAAATCCTTTCATCCAAATGTCTGGAATCATTGCATTATTTTCAAAACAAGCACCTATTTCAACGACGGCCTTAAAACAAGGGCTAGAATGTCTGAAACATCGAGCCCCTGATCAACAACAATTTTGGATATCACCCCATCAAAAAGTAGGTTTAGGACAGACTCGACTCAGTATTCTTGAACGGATGCACGGCGAGCAACCTGTTGCCAACCGAGATAAAACACTTCTGATTGTTGTCAATGGTGCATTTTATGACTGTGAGCGGATACCGGGCGATTTAACCAAATGGGGCTATCGTTTGCGAAGCGATTCTGACAGCGAAATGGCGCTTCATCTTTATAATGAGTTTGGTACCCAATGTCTGCATCATCTGCGCGGTGAATTTGCGTTTGTGATTTGGGATGAATCCAACCAATTACTTTTTGCCGCACGGGATCGCTTGGGTATCAAACCGCTTTACTACACTTTTTATAACGATACCCTTTATTTAGCTTCGGAAGTCAAAGCGTTATTTGCGGCCGGTGTGCCGGCTCATTGGGATTATGAATCATTTCTACAAGCGGATAATGGCGTTTTAACCGGGAACCGCACTTTGTTTGCTAATGTGTATCAAGTGCCACCGGGGTATTTTCTGCTCGCTTCTCGCTATGGTATTCAATTACATCGTTACTGGGATTTTGACTATCCCCACTTGACTGAGTTACAGTTCCAAAAGAGCGAAGAGTACATTGAAAAGCTTCGTGATACTTTAGATGAAGCCGTTCGACTTCGTTTAAGGGGGGATGTGCCGGTGGGTTGCTATCTCAGTGGTGGTCTTGACTCGTCTACGATATTAGGCATGGCAACCAGTCACCAATCTAAACCTATTCATGCTTTTACGGTGGCTTTTGATGACGAAGCTTATAACGAAGAACCGATCGCTCGTGAAATGGCAAAACAGGCCGGCGCTCATCTTCATGTTATCCCAGTTCGCCAATCTGACTTAGCTGAGCATTTTGCCGATGCGATTTGGCACAGCGAAATGTTAGCGGTCAATGCGAATACAGTGGCTAAGTTTCTCTTGAGTCGAGCAGTACGAGATGCTGGCTACCAAGTTGTATTGACAGGCGACGGTTCTGACGAAATCTTTGCGAGTTATGGATTTTTTGAAAAAGATATGTTGCGTTACAATTCCGAAGGGCAAGACGAGCAAACACTCAAAAATCGCCGAGAAGAGTTAAAACGTAATGATAACCCAGAGAGTTCGACTCAAGCTTTAAAGCACATTCAACGCACTTTAGGCTTTGTACCTGCTTGGATAGAAGCCGTTTTTAAAGAGCATATCAAATCTCGTTCTTTCTATTCACCTGCATTTATGGCACAATTTGCCCAGCACGATGCATATCGCATTTTTTTAAATCAGATAGATATACAGGGACAACTGGTTGGCAGGGAACCGGTACATCAATCCCTCTATTTATGGGATAAAACGATTTTACCCAATTACTTGTTGAGGCGACTAGGTGATGGTATAGAGATGGCGCATTCCATTTCTGCGCGATTACCCTTTTTGGATCATAAAGTCGTTGAATTCGTT
>Ga0164315_10003408_pt1 | contig 12328 bp, 11 predicted proteins | sample GuaBasSedimGuay6_FD_113737 | JGI IMG/M metagenome (GOLD analysis project Ga0164315, IMG submission 113737) | Subseafloor sediment microbial communities from Guaymas Basin, Gulf of California, Mexico - Guay6, Core 4569-2, 0-3 cm | ecosystem: Environmental > Aquatic > Marine > Hydrothermal vents... | reverse complement strand
TAATCGGTAAATTTTCAATATATGTTTCATCAGGGTTTTCGTTTATTTGCCAGTGCCGTTTACCCATTCCTTGGAAGATAAAAACATTATAGTTATCAATATGTGCACCAACACTTGAACCCTCTACAGAGTAAGTGGACATAATGTCATCAAATTGCCATGCCGGGATAAAGTTAAGCATATCCTTTATTTGACGAAACTCTTTAAAATACAATTCTAAATTGTGAACAATAAGAGTCCACTTATCTTTCTCATTTCTTGGAAATTGATTTGTAGTGAATGGGCCAAGCTCTGCGTCCCAAGGAGTTTCTTCTTGGGCCATCGTGACCATTCGAGTTTCAAAATTCCCATTTTGTGCCATCTCTAATAAATCTTGAGGGGTGGCCAAATGATCAACATTAGAAAAGGCCCGCTTAACGAAGAGAGGCTTTTTCTGCCAATAGTTCTGTAAAAAATCTTCAGGTGTAATTCCACCGAGAAATTGTTTAATTGTATTTTCCATGTGCGCAGCATAGATGAAAGGTAACGATTTTCTTACATGATAAATATTAACTTATTGCAGCTCTGTAACGTAATTACAGTAAATTACACAAGACCTTTAAGTAACATGATTTTTTCTTATCTTAAAAGATCGATCCCTCAATCGTTAATTTGGGCGAGTCCCTGTCCAGATATCTAAACTAAAATCGATTTATTACCTATAATTCCTATTATTTGTTCTTTGGATTTAAGAAAATAAACATCTAATTTGTCCTATCCTTTGATGCATGAAATCAGGCGGTTAGCTGTGCTCTTTGAGGCTGAGGTTGACTTCGCTTCGAATATATCGGATAATATCGATATATGTATCGAAGACTAAGCAAATTATCAATGTTAAATAGTTTTTTTCTATTTGGTCCAAGAGGGTGTGGGAAGACAACCCTTATTCATGAAAAATTCAGAGATGTCGATCACCTTTGGATTGATTTCTTAAACCTTGATAACGAGCTTCGATACAAGGGTAGACCAGAGCTTTTAGTCCAAGAATATCGTGGATTAAAAGAAAAACCAAAGTGGATTGTCATTGATGAAGTCCAAAAAGTCCCCCAAATTCTCGATGTTGTACACAGGCTTATAGAAGAAGAGAAGGTTAAGTTTGCCTTGACGGGCTCAAGTGCCAGAAAGCTCAAGCGAGCACAGGCCAATCTGTTAGCAGGAAGGGCCTTTAGTTTTTCTTTATCTTCACTTAGCTATCTTGAACTCGGACCTGATTTTGATTTGGAAGTTAGTTTAAACTTTGGAACACTTCCAAAACTTTTCAGTGTTGAGTTAGAAAAAGAAGAAGATAAAAAACGCTATCTTAAAAGCTACGTATCGACCTATTTACGTGAAGAAATTATCGTTGAGCAACTAGTTCGAAATATTGAGCCTTTTCATCGCTTTTTAGAGGTCGCTGCCCAGATGAATGGGGAGATTATTAATTATTCAAAGCTAGGACGAGAAGCAAATGTTACAGATAAGTCTGTTTCAAGATATTTTGAGATATTGTCTGATACTCTTATGGGGTATTTACTTCCTGCTTATCACAAGTCTGTCCGCAAACAACAAATTGAATCCCCACGGTTCTACTTTTTTGATACAGGAGTAATTAGGGCCATAAGAAATGATTTAAAGTATCCTGTTAATCCCAAAACTTATGATTATGGAAAGCTTTTTGAGTCTTTCATTATTATGGAAATTGTTAAGCAGAATGAATATTTCGAGGCCGATTTCAAGCTTTATTATTTAAAAACCAAAGACGGTGCAGAAATTGATTTAATTGTTGAAGATAAAAGAAAAACCTTTTTAATTGAAATTAAATCAAAAAAAGTTGATAGCAAGGAAGACCTCGTTTCTTTGTGTAATCTTTCTTCATCTTTTAAAAACTCAAGATCCTTGGTTCTTTGCATGAATGAAAAATCTATTCAAATTGATGGTAATGTTACCGCCATGAATTGGAAGGATGGGATAAGTTTGATTTTTACTTAGTCCTCCTTTTTACGCAAAAGGCAGGGGAGTTTATGAATTGATTGCCCACCTTGAATTCTGGCGCTATAGCTCAGTTGGTTAGAGCGGTAGATTCATATCCTACAGGTCGGTGGTTCAAATCCACCTAGCACCACCAAGCTCTCTTTGAATATCAAAAGTCACTAATCATTTCAGCTGCTTATGAGCAGGTTGTAGATATTTTTTTGAAATGTTTACCGCTATTACTTTTTTTATTTATTCACATGCTACAGCGCGCTGCAATGCTTTTTTATTAAAAATATCAGGGATGGTTTGGGACAAAAATCTTTTCAATTATTCCAATTTGAAGGGTGACCATGAAAGTGCCTTTCAAACCATATTATCGAGATCGAAGCTGAATATTAATAAAATAAGAGTGTTAAAAGCACTTTAGATGATTTAACTAAGGAGATTTTAAAATGAAAAATTTACTAATATTTTTAACAGTTATGATTAGCGTAAACTTGTCAGCTAACTCTTTTGACAGAGAAAAGGTCTGTAATATTGATGATCTTTCAAACTGTTTCTACATTGTAGATGAGTGTACTAGAGAATCTAGTTCACCAATAACCTACAACTGTGAAGATGTGGACGTCTCGTTCTATGTGCCAACATCATGCTCGGTAGGTAGGGATGGATTTGAGTGCGAACTTACAACCGAAAATGGCGGGGGCCTGTGTGACAAGAATGGCACAATCCATACTTGTCCTAATCTTGATGAGATGTATGATTATTCTGATGATCCATATGAGGATTGGTAATAAGAAAATTCAAGTTAAATATAAAAAGGGCAGTTTTAATCTGCCCTTTCTTTTAGCAATTATTATTACAAATAAAGAGTTTATCTTAAGAAGGGTCATCTTTTGAAGTTGAGTTGGGGGGGGGTGCCTTTAGATCTAAATAAAAGCCGTTCTACTCCCTAACAATCAAAATTTTTGTTCTTTCAGAATATGAAAATAGGTGCCTAAATTGTCCTATCCTTAATGGAAATGACGCAAAAGGATAAGAGTTTTTTGTATATCGCATCAGTTCTTTTCTCTTAGGAAGTCCCATCTCTCAAGCGTGAATTGGATGAATCTCTACCAGGAAATCTAAATAAAAATGGGTTTATTACCTACAATTTCTGTTATCTGCTTTGGGCTTATGAAAATAAGTATCTAATTGATTCTATCCTTGTTCTCAATAATTTAAGATTGATTTTTATCCTGATGCCAATATTTTTGGTATAAGAAAATGTGGGCCATGAAGTATAGCAACTTTTTTCAAAAGTGAAGTCCGGAAATACCTAACGAAAGGTCAACGTTGAACTTCATTTTTAAAATTCGTTGCAAGTAGAAGAATATTTTAAAGGGTGGTAAATGAAGGTTTTGATTATATTATTTTTATTTTTTTCTTGCTCAACTCAAAAATCTAAAAACTATAAGGCTTTTCAAGCAAAGTTAGTTGAATCGGAAATTAAACGAGTTAATCAAAAGAAAGAAATAATTCGAAAACCGGCCTTTTTTGGTGTGGTAATAAAAAAAATTGATATTAAGGATGAGGAAGACCGAAAAGCTGCATGGCTTTTTATTCCTAAAAAATATTCACCCAATAAAAAATGGCCATTAGTTATCTCTCTTCATGGGTATTTTGGGACTCCCTTTTTTCATGAAATAATAAATCCCTTTTTTCCTCATATAAACAAAAAGAATTTCCTACTCGTTTTTCCCAAGGGATTAAAAGATAAAAAAAAGTGGCGTTATTGGAATGCAACTAAGGCCTGTTGTGATTTCGATAATAGAAATCCAAATGATGTGAAATACCTACGAGAACTTATAGGTGAAATAAGTAAATCCCATAATATTGATTCTAAAAAGATATTTCTTTATGGACATAGCAATGGAGGATTTATGGGTTATAAAATGGCCTGTGAGGCCTCGGATCTTATTTCAGGAGTTGTCAGCTTTGGGGGAGCATCATTTCTTGACCCTAGAGAATGTAAAAACACCCATCCGGTAACCATTTTAGAGATTCATGGAAAAAATGATCAAACCATTAAATATGATGGAGCAAAGGACTGGCATCCTTCGGTCGAAGAAACAATAATGCAGTGGACGAAATTTAATGGATGTTCAGATAAGAATTACTCCATAAGCAATATCAAAGGGGCACGCACCGGAAAGTACAAGATGCTGGAGCAAAAAATCTGGAGATTTTGCAAGGATGGAAAAAAGGTAGCACTTTGGACCTCAGAAAAGGGTGGTCATACTTACTTATTAGGAACTCAAATGACTAAAAAAATTCTTAACTTTCTTTTTTGATAAAAAACTTTATCTTAGAAGATCCCCTCTCATCATTAACTTTGGGGGGAGTTTCTGTTCGTAGATATAAGCAAATATCTATTTATTAGCTAAAATTTCCGTTATTTGTTCTTTGGAATTATCAAAATAGGTGCCTAATTTGTCCTATCCTTTAATAATTCATTTGATATAGTCTGCCCACTTTCTCATGTTTGCCGTAAATACTGCTTATGGCCTGAACCTCATAGCCTTTTGCCGTAAATTTAACAACAAGGTACCTGCTTGTTTGGGCCGAGCCACTTCTAAAAACGGGTATTCTCTTAGAATAGGCAACAAGATCAGATACTCTTTGAGCATGTTGGTGAATATGACCTGCAAAAACGGCAATAATATTGTGGTCTCTAATAATATCTAGATATTCTGCTTTACCTGGACCTCGAGGCCATGAGTCATGCATGTTTAAAACAATCTTCATATTACGAGACTTGGCCTTTTCAAGATCTTTGCGAAGCCATTTATTTGCTGTTGTAATTTTAAAATTGTCTTCTCTGGCCTTGGCAAAATCCCAACCTTTATATGTAGTCTCATATGTAGGATAGTTATTAAATTGTACGAAGTGAATATCACCGATATCAAAAGAGTACGATAAGCTTCCAGTAACATCTCTTTTGAGGGTAGGGAATTTATAGTATTTTCTCTCAGCAACATCTATGCTTTCTGGATTTAAGCTCCTTGCTCGGTCTATTATGTAATTAGACATTCTAATTGCACAGTTATTGAACGCACAATCATCAACATTGTTTTTACCATTGTCATGGTTTCCAAGACCTGGGAATAAATTTAGATTAAGTCTTTTTTCATAATAATTAACATAGGCATCATATTCATTCTTGTGTCCAAATGCTGTGAGGTCTCCATTTACGATAACTCCAGCAACTTTATTAAACCCTAACTCGTCGCCAAGTTCTTGAATACTTTTAACGTGCCAATCATTTGTTAGAATTCCCATTCCCTTTTCATCTTCACATTTATCGGGATTGTCCTTGCAAATAATTTCCTTACATTCTCTAGTGGAACAGGCCCAGTATAGTTGAGAGTCTGATGCAAAGATCATATAAAATTCTTCAGTTGCAAACTTTGAGAATTTAATTGAAGAAGTTTTGTCATTAAACCATGAACCCATTGATGGGACTGATTTGTAATACGATCTACATGGTGTTTTACCGTCTGATCCATCACATACTTTGACTTTGAAGCCGGTTGGAATATTTATAGATGAGACTTTATTGTTCCATGATTTTCCTTGAGTAGCTGCTTCATCCATACTGCAAAATTTCCACATCTGGCCTCTGTAGTTAGAGTCTTTAAATGCACGGACACAGTTATCTCCAAAATTTATTGCTTCTACATTCTCTGGAGGAGCGTTCTCTTCAATTATTGGAAGGCTTGAATCCCGCTTGTAACTTTTCTTGGCCACAACTTTCACATTTTTTCTGCAAAGTGCTCCGTCATCGCTATGCCCTGCGGGACATGATCCCCAGCAAACCGGACCTATACCTTTGTAACCGGCCGAACAGTTTTTGTAACACAGGCCTGATTTTTTCTCATAACCTGCAGCGCACGAGGTTCCAATTTTACCAACTCCTCGTCCGTAACTTTTTTTAAAAAACCATTTAAAGAGATTTTTATAACAAGATGCTGGGTGATTTTTATAACCTGATGGACAATATTGCCAACACACGGGTCCTACACCTTTGTACCCAGATTTACATTTGTTATAACATAGACCTGCATTTTTCTCTTGACTAGAACTACAACCTGGAACTTTTCCCGCTCCTCTGCCGTAACTTTTCTTAGTAACGATTGATCCCTTTAACCTACAAAGTAGACCGTCATCAATGTGACCTGTGGGACAAGGTTTATAACAAAGAAATGCGATACCCTTATCTCCCTCATCACATGGTGAATAGCAAATCCCATTTTCTAAGACGTGATTTCCTTGGCATTTTTGTGTTAGGCCACTAGTAGAGGCCTGTACGTTTAAATTTTGAGGGGAAGTTGCTTCCAGCGCCGTCATTTCATTGGAAATATTTTCATCTATGCTAGATGCCGAATGGCTTGTCATTTTAAAAATATTTTCATTATTTTTAAAATCTTCATCTTTGACAATTTCTTCTTTATTTTTTTCTTCTTCTTGATCGTTCTCATCAAGCTCACCTGATGCAACCTGCGTCCCAGCTTCTTGAAGTGAAGATTGATCACTTGTGATTTCAGTTAGATCATCGTTGTCCTCAGAGAGAACCGATTTTCCAGATCTTTGCCCTGCAGTCTGGGATTGCTCTGATGATTTGTCGGGACCAGAGCTTGGGTCTCGTCTTTTGGGCGTTTTTGATGGAGGCATACAACTTGATAGAGTAAGAAATAGAAGAGCTAGTAATGAGATTACTAATTTTGAATTTTCAAACTTGCTCATAAATTTATACCTATTTTAAAATGAGTTACTTTTTCTATGTAACTAATCGGAAATAGGGGAATATTTTTAAAGAAGGTCGTGTTAATTTTTGCGGGTCGGCAAAAATGGCAAGGTCTATGTAAGTTATTATAAACAATATTAGTGCCTTACTCCAATCTACCTTAGAAGGGCCACCTTTCGAACATGAATTTGGGTGAGTTTCAGCCCGTAGATCAAAAAAAAACAAAATATTACCTATAATCCTTATTATGTGTTCTTTGGATTTGTGAAAATAAGTGCCTAATTTGTCCTATCCTTTTTTTTTGTCTGGGCGGCCAGATTTGCAAGCTTAATCTTAAATTTTTTTTGTGATTCCTTAGTAAGGTCTAAAACAGTGAAATCTCCAAAAGAGGAATCTTGGGTAAAATCTCCAGTAATAAATGAGATAAGAAAATCCGTTCTAAATCTTTTTTAAAATTATTTTTTAACCTTCACGCACTTGCGGCCCCACTTTTCATTTTTTTCACATTCTATCCTGGCCATCTCACAGGCCCATTTTCGATCTTCATTCCCATAGCGAAATGTAGCTTTAACCTTTTTCTTCTTTTTAGTGATCAATTGGTAGGTGCATGTTGGGAATGCTTTTTTTCCTAGTAAGCATTCAAAAGATACTGAAGGTTTGGCCCTGTTACATTTTGCTTGGACCATCTCACATGCCTTTACTTTACTTCCTCTAAAGCTCGCATCAAAGGATCGTTTCAATTGGTTTTCTTTAGAGTATAATGAATAAACGCATTGGAAATTGGTATTTGCCATCCTAGCTCCATCTGCCTTTTCTTTATTTATCATGGATTCACGCTCTCTTTTATCCCTTTCCCTTCTCAGCAATTTTTCTTTTTTAACTCTGGCCTCTCTAACTTTTCTTTCCTTTTTTGTCTTTTTATATTTTTTGACCCTAGTGTGTATACTGTCACCAACCTGATATCCAAGGCCTGCTGAGAGTAAGGCAGCTCCCCCGGCAATTACAGGTATTCCAATTCCGGCAGTAGGAGTAAACAAAAATCCAACCGCTATCAAAGTAACTCCCACAACTATTGCAACCATAGATCCAATACCAAGCCCTGTTTTAGCTTTTTTGGAAAGAGCATGGGCATTTGGTATTAATAAATTAGAGAAAATAGTTGCAATCGATTTTCCGGCACTATAGCTGTCAATTTTATTAGAGGATATTTTTTTTAACATGCCTAAGCTGTTATCTATTTCTTCAATGACTTTATATTTATTAACCCCTCTAGGATATCCCCTAGGAACTCCACAGTTAATATTTCCATTTAAAAAATCTATTAAGGTAAAAGGTCCACCTCTTCCTTTTCTATAGACACACTTTTTATTATAATTGTGAATATTCATACCCCTAAAAACACTTCTAAATCCTTTATAAAAAGAATATGCGTTTGGATAGGCGATAAAATCTTTTTCTAAATGATTAAGAAAGAAAAAGCTCACACTATTAATGGCCTGGTCTATTTTAATATTTCCCAGAGCAGGATTTTTCTTTATAACGAGTAATGCCTCAGAGATGATTTCTTTATGTTCCCTTTTTTTAACTTCTTTTGAAGACTGTAAAAGTATACTTTTGTAGGTCATATCTCCATAATCTTTATAAATAGAGATAACGTTTTCCCGCTGAGTTTGTGAATAAACAGGATTAATGATTAACATCCCAATAAGAATGCCTATAATTGAGTTTTTTAAAATCGACACTTTGAAAACCCCTAATTTATTTTTGATAGATGCCAAATTGAACTCTTTGAGTCAGGATAGTATGAGAGCTTTTTTTTCCGCCATGTTTCACAAAATGACTAAAGTTTGCCCATTTTCTCTTTTTATACCTTCCGTAGGTAACTCTAGTTCTAGGATTTGGATAGACATTGCTACCTGATTCTCTTCCAAAGAAAATATTTTCAATATTAACCGTATAAGCTCGTCCCCAGGGATCATAGATAATAAGTCGATTACCATCATAACCATTAATGGCGAGAGCATGGCAGCCTTCGTTTTTTCCTAGTACTTCATAGTAACCAACTTGTTGGTGTCTTTGCTTAACCTTTGAATCATAATTTATATTGGCAACCAGAGTTCTTTTATTTTCAACTTTATATCTGCACATTGATACGTATTCGATATGTTTTTTATTTTTTATGGAGTTTTTAATGCTCGCCCCACTGTCCATTGGATAATAACTTCCCTTCGAGTGGTATTTTGATTTGGTATTGGTTGCAGCATTTACGAGATCCCTTATATGGTTAGAGGCATAGCTATTGTAGGTTCCACCATCTTTAAATTTTGTTTTAAAACCCACACCGGATTTCCATACTCCATATCGCCATTCTGTTCTATCTTTGAGCCAGGAATTATAGCGTACGTTTTTATTGTGTTCTTTCATCCCATATAAGGCCATCATTCCGGCCACAGGGCCACACCAACCAGGATCCATTGCTACTTTATTTCCCGTTTTGCTATTTAAATACCAGCGAAGTTTCATGCTACCTTGGTTTGCCAGAGGCATTTTTCCATAGGTGCAATAAGAGCTAGAAGTGCAGGCATTTTCATTTACCGGAGGTGGTTTTTTACTTCCTCCAGCAAAGAGGGAAAAACTAGATAATGAAAAAATTATTATTAAAAGTTTCATAAGTTCACCTAAATTTCATTTTTCAGATCAGGGAAATATTGTAAATAGCGAAAGCGTAGCGCCTCTTTATTTTTTTCAATTTTGTTTTGGTTTAAACTCTCTTCAAGATATGTTCTTATAGTTTGGGAATCCACCACATATTGTTTCATAAGAATCATAGAGTTGATGATGGAAGTGGAGCCATCTTTTATCCCGCCATTTTTATCTAGGGTGATGGAGCGATTTAGCTCTTTGCCAAAAAATTCAACCTTTTTATCATCTTCAACATCTAGGTTATGAACGAGGTTATTGAGCATCCCCCGTAAAAAGTCATCTTTATCAGTTAAATCATTTATTTGGGAGTTGATGTCATTTAAGGTTTGATCTGGGTTTTCATTTAGTTTTTTCAAACTATTCTCATAAAGAGTTGTGTATTCTTTGGAGTTGGTAAAGGAGGTCCCAAGGGTAATCCATAGGGCCATATTTTCTTTATTATGGGCCTCGGAGAATTTTCGAAGAGTTTTATTATAGAGCTCTTTGTTGTCATCTTCGCTTAAATACTCTTGAAGATAACTAGCATTTTTCTTAAATTCTCTTTTGCTCTTTTTTGATTTTTTAATGTTGGGTTTGGCAAGGGAGCTGATCTTTCGAAAATTAACAGTCTCGTTTTTATCTTTAAATTCAGAGATTTTTTCTTTTAGCTGGATATTTTTATCCAATGCTCTGGTTTTACCAAAGAAAAAACCGGATACCCCTGAAAGAACAAACAATAATAAAACTATTATTAAGTTGGCACTCATTTACTATCTCCTAGCCTTCAGTCGGAAAGACAAAATCTTCAGGGAAAAGCTTGATTCCCTCTTCTTCCAATTTTTTAAGCATCTCGGCCCTATTGCTTGGAAAGGCCCTGTCATAGGTTAGAGCAATTTGTCTTCTCAAGGATTCATTGGGTTGTTTTTTAATGATGTCAATTGTGTCGGAAGCAACTTCTCTTACATCTTTGTGAGAGGCGGCCAAATAGGCATTATAGGCCAGTACTACCGCCATTTCCTCGGCCCCTTCCGGGTTATCAATAGGTTTTTTATTTCCCCCGATAGCATTATTATCTTTTTCTACAGGGAGGATATTATTTTCCATTTCCCGCCTGGTAATTTCTTTTACCTGCTCTTCTTTTCCATCAATAAAACTGGCAGCGACAAAAAGATTTCCTCTCAAGGCGGGATCTTTTTTTGCAACTTGACTATCAAGGATACTTTTAATTTCCCCGAAGGCCTCTTCTGGATATTGTAAAGTATAGGCCTGTAACTTATTGTTGATATCTTCCATGGAGTAATGATCAATTTCTAGAGGATTTTCAAGGCCTATAATAGTTTCAATTAAAGGGTGATCGAGAGGGCCTATATCTGCAATTTTGGCAATTTCCTTATAGCGTCTCTTCTCTTTCAGTTTAACCAGATTTTCCCTGGATTTTTCCGATGCCGTAATTTGTTTGGCCTCTTGTTTGTCAAATTTGATGACACCATCTTCTGCTAGGACTTTATTGATTCCTTTAATAGCGTCAACAACATCTTCTGTTTTTTCGTGAGCTTCCCCAACCTCAACTCTAGTTAAGGATTTACCGTAGAAAAATGAAACAACAAAAATTATTATTACCATAGATATAACACTAAACTTGGCCATTTTTAACCCGCTTTTTTGACATTGGATTTTTTCTTTTGTGAAATAAATTTATTTATACTTTCAGGAAGCTCTTGAAAGAAATCGTCTTCTCTAACAGTAATTGTGGGAGCTCCTTTTTTACCTTTGCTACTATCTAATTGGGTACAAATATTTAATATTGGGCCTGCCACTTTATGGGAGAGATATAAACCGCCAATAAAGGCAACAGCAGTGGAAATAATGGTGGAAATTAGAATTAAAAGTAATAATTCGTTTTGCTGGTTCCGCAAAAATTCAAAGAACACACTATCAGGGGCCAGATTTAATGAAATTCCCATCTCAGCGAACTTTTTAAAAGAGAAGCTGATAACTCCAACCGTAATTAAAAAATTTAGCAGGAAAAATGTTATAAAAAATCCCACAAATTTTATTTGAAATTTGGGATTTATTAGAATCTTTTTACGACGGTCCTTTAGCATATATGGTCCCCTAATGAGCGATCTCATATAGTTATCGTCAAGTATTATAGTTACTATAAATTATTTTATAAATCTCCAATAATTAGATATATGGCAGTAGGAATTTATAATTTAAACACAAAAGATTTTATTGAAATCTCTAACGGGTTTACGGTTGGAAATAGTGAGGATTGCCACCTTTATAGTAAAAGGTGATGCAGGCCCTAAACAGGCCCAGTTTATGATCTCAAAAACAGGCCATTATCTTTTAAATTTAGATCCGGGGAATGATGTTTTGGTTAATATGAAATGTCTTCCAAAAAGATTCTTTTTTCCCTTAGAAAATGACTCTTTAATCGTTATTGGAGAGGATTCCTTTATTTTTTCAACTTCTGGGGCCCCCAAAAGTTTTAAAGTTAAAGAGGTAATTGAATCCTATGAGAACTCAAGCCCCAGTGACTTCGATGCAGGCAAATTGGAGAAAGCAAACTCTATCCAGGATGAAATCGACTCTCTAAATAAAAATATTCCACCCTTTCTTAAAAAGGCAGAAGCAATTAAAGCAGATATTGCAAAGGTTCTTGAAGAAAGAAAGGCCATTGAAGTAAAAATTAAAGAAATTAATGAAAAGATCAACTACCTTAGAAGGGCCACCTTTCGAACATGAATTTGGGTGAGTTTCAGCCCGTAGATCAAAAAAAACAAAATATTAGCTATACACCTTATTATTTGTTCTTTGGAATTATCAAAATAGGTGCCTAATTTGTCCTATCCTTATCATGAG
>Ga0164315_10003407_pt1 | contig 12332 bp, 14 predicted proteins | sample GuaBasSedimGuay6_FD_113737 | JGI IMG/M metagenome (GOLD analysis project Ga0164315, IMG submission 113737) | Subseafloor sediment microbial communities from Guaymas Basin, Gulf of California, Mexico - Guay6, Core 4569-2, 0-3 cm | ecosystem: Environmental > Aquatic > Marine > Hydrothermal vents... | reverse complement strand
TCTTTTAGTTCTTTTTCAGGAACTCCATACAGTTCCACTATTTGCTTTTTAATAGCCTCTATAGCGGCCAGAGCATCGTTAATTGGTCCATTGTCAATAGGTTTTGAGTCTTCGCTATCGTCCAACATATTGTTGGAAACCTGCTTAATACTGGCCAGAGCATCGTTAATTCTTGAAGTGTAGGAAAGTAATTTATTCTTATTACTGCTTTTTTTCTGGTTGATGCTATTTTCAGTTGGCATAATCTTTTACCTTTTGTTTAAAGTTTTTCTTGGATTGTTCACTATTAGATTGTTCACTATTGGATAGTTTTTGCTTTTTTCGGCTGATGACCCCATACCGCGATTACTTATAGCACCGTTAGCAAAACACATTTTACCGGTAGATGATAAATCTGTGGCTTTTTTATCGTGCGTAACTTTGTTCATTTCGTAACCTCCTGAAGTTCTCAAGTATCTGATATTCTTGCTCTGTAACTTCAATCATACCACTTGCGGCCTGTTGTTGCATTTTAGACTGCTCTATCAATTTTTGTTTCCGTAACGCTGTTTCAGACTTAATACGTTCCTGGTTTATGTCGCCGGCATTAGCGAGTTGTTGTTTTTGTATACTAGACTGACCGGCTGTTTGAATTTGAGCGATAATTCCTTGTTGTTCTGCTTCTACAGCTTTACGTTGTTGTTCAGCAGAACTAGCCCGGTTCTGTTTCTCTTCATCCTTGGTGTATAAAACCTCTTCTTCTTCTTTATCCATAGACTCGACCAACATTGTTAATACTTTTCGTCTATTAACCAACGAGGCATCTTGAGGATTCGCTGTTAAATTAGAAAATGCAACTATCTGTTGTGTTCGCATTTCTCTTGCGATAATCCCAGATATACCATTTGCTGTCACTTTAGCAGGGCATTTAATTTCATCCTTGTCATTCCATTGCATATTAAAATCATAGTACATTTCGATCATGGGTTTAATTAGATATTTATCAATATTACTAATGACAGTCCTTTGCATTATGTTTTTCTGAGATAAAATCATACTTATACCCATATTTGCGGCATTGGCTGAGGGTAATGATTCTTCTGTAGTGCTACCAATACCGGTCACTTCTTCAGCAATTTTATTCATTACACCCATTACATTCATTAATACAGCTGAATTTTCAGTGGGTTGATAAAACCGAACCATTGGTTCTTTTGGATCCCCTCCTTCTCGTAGAAATATTTGTCTAGGTTTTAACACCTCTACAGGAGACTCTCCAGATTTAAGCATATCGACATTAACTTCGATAATTGGCGCATGTGAAAATGCGGCATTTGAAATTGTGGCGCGTGTAACCGAGTTAATTACATCTTGTGGGCAAAACAATTCTTCTGCTATGCCAGTGCCGTATATAGTCTGTGTTGATTCCTGATAAGGAATGATGAAATAAGGGGATTTTTGCGGCTTGTGAGGGTTTAGCATCAATTTAATAGTCTTATTGGCACATACCCAGCAATTGACCTTATACGACTCTGTTGGCTCAATGTTATCGGTAAAATTATTCTCTATTAACTTACTGCCAGATATTTCAACCCAGGCTTCATATAGATCAAAATACCCGTCCGAACTGGTAACATTTTGGTCTTGATCATTAATACCGCGAATAGTCGTTTCATAATCTTGATCAATATGATTACCTTCAGGATTAGCTAATATAATTTCATCAATTACGTCCTTGAGAAAACCTTTAGAATTTTTATAACCGTTTAATTCAGAAAGCTTTACTACATGTCGCTCAATTACATTAGTATCTTTATCGGTGTACCGGGCAAACGGATCAAAAAACACATCAAACAATGAACAAAATTTAATACGAGGGAATGGTTTATCTTCGAAAGTTAATTCCCACTTATTAAATTCGTCTTTCTTCCAGACCTCATTCTTAAATACAGTAGTTTCAAATTTGGCAACGCCGGTACCCAGATAATGCTGATGTAATAACGTTTTAGCTATTGCAACAAAAGCATCCCCCTTGTTCATCTGCTCTGAAATTTCATCCTCCATGCTTTCACACTGTTTAGATTTCTCTTGTTGTGTGAACTCATTCATTTTTTCCAGGGCCTCGGCAGGCGATATTTGCAATCGACCTGACATTTGCCCCATCATTACATCAATTGAATTTTTGGCTTTTTCATCTTGCGTTATTTCGTCGGGAGAGAGGGACCATGTTTCAGAATTAGCAACAATTTTTTCATAAGTTTTGGCTATTGCAATGTTAACTTTAGTTCTTGTCAGCGGTATAAACGCTGTAGAATCGCCTGATTCTTTGTTTCGCCTAGCGAGTTCTGTTTGCTCATCCATTGCGTACTTGGACCCATAAGCCCGTTCACACTGCAACATGATGTTTTCTTGACTATTACGCCTGGAATCCCTGAAAAACCCGAACATATTCATTACATACCCCGCTACAGCATCCCCTACATCTTCGGTAACATCTTCGGTAACCTCGCTACCGTCAGGTAAAATATCCTCATCCGGATCAATAAAATTGACACCGACAGATTCAAGTACGTTATCTTCTAGTTGCTCAGGTTTTCCGAGTTGCATATCAATTACTTCCTACATAGATTCGTGGCCTAGGTTCATCATACCTTACATTGCGCTTAATTCTGAATATTCGTTCCACCGGGTATCCGAACGCATCATTTATATCTTCCATTCCGTCTTTCTTAGGCATTCCATTATTATCATAAACCTGTTGTTCCAACATGTCGGCCAGGTTTGGACAGGCTTCAGGATTAACTTTTAATTTACCGTGTTCAAATGCCCCGTTCACCGACATTACACGCGTTTTGATGGGAGGATTAACTCCTTTCTCTTTAATCGAGAACCCTGCATTTTTCAATAAAATATGATCTGATTCAGTTGCATTGACTGATTTTCTGGCTCTCCCTGTGAGATCTGGATAGGTTGATAGGGAATTATGCGGATAACGCTCCTTAGTGATCGTTATGAGTTCACGGGTATCAAACGCTTTATGAATTTCATCTACAGCGTGTAATATCCCGTTTCTGAGTGCAAAAAATACAGCGGCAGAACGCCCAACGTTAAAATCCATACCGACTATCAGCGGCTCCATGTTTTTAACAGTAGTATCTGTTCTGTGCAACTCCCTGTCATATGAATAGTAAACCGAACCGCTTGTCAGATTGACCCAATTTCCGGCGAGATATGCTTCTGCTAGTGTTTTCGGGTATGTATCCCTTATGGATTGCTCATAATCTGGCGGTATGTGAGGGTTTGACGTTGTTGCTACTTGAACATAGCCATAATCAGGATTTGTTGATTTTTTCCAGCGGTGGTATGTGAAATTGAACCCCTCTGGTGTTGAGTACACGCTTACTTTATTTTGCAGCATGTGTGTTTTACCGGGGTATAACTTTTTCTGATCGTCGGTTAATTCTATTAAATCCGATAACGGAGAACCTTCAACATCAGTATAAACTTGTCGATTACGACCGATAATCTTGTTCCAGGCCATTTCCGCTTTATCCCTCGGTAATGTGTCCAACTCATCAATAAAACTTAATGCGATTTCATACGCAATAATACGTTCGGGTGTACCTAATGACCGGAATATTATTTTACCGTGACCTTGGCAGGTTATTGTCATTTGCTGTTTGTTGAATTTATGAACAATGCCGTGTTCTTTCAACAATACTTGCATCCGAGGGATATTGTTTAATAACAGTAAATCATAGCTCGCTGAATAGATTGCCATGTCTATACCGGGGTAATTACTGAATTGTGTGATAGCTTTGAGATGTAAAACTTCCGATTTCCCGGACGCATATCCGCCGGACAATAGCGGAAACTTGCACTTTTGTAGGAATCCCCGGCCTTGTGGGATCGTAAGCTTATGCTTTGCCATTACAGAAAATTAAAATCTTCTGTTTCTTCTTTGGCTAATAATACCGGCTCTTCTACTTCTCCGTCATACGATTCTTTATCCAGTATTACTTCAACTTTAGAATGTATGACCACTTCGTTAGCTTCATCTGCTGTGAATGCCGATACTTTTATATGCTTACCAATAAGTTCCAGAGTTTTCAATTTATCGGGGATTTTCAACTTCTTGATGATTGATTTAATGTTACCGGCTATTATCTCGGTGGCATCTAATGCGCTTATATTAATGCGCCACGTTTTCGGCCAGTCGTGAACATTTTTAATTGTAGTTCCATCCGGTTCCATGATGTCTGCAACATCCAGCTCTCGTATGTCTTTGAGTTCTCGTAGTACATAATCCGAGTCTATATCTATTTTTTTCATTCTGCTTTCCAATGCTCTCTTTATATATGCTTTAATATGCGGTTTTTTCAGCAGTTTACTAGCTACATCGCTACGTCTATCATTACCGGATGGTGCTGTACAACTATACCCTGCTTCTTGTACAGCATTGCGAGCATTAAGATCGACGAGATAGGTTTTACAAAAAATTAATTCTTTGTTTGTTAGAATTGCATCGAAATTGAAAGGGAGCGCATCGGTCATAATTTAATCCTTTGCGAACGGTTCTTGATACAACAGTGCAATTCTTTTACTGAGAATAGAATATAACTCCTGCATTATCGACAACTGTTTCAGTAGCAAATTGCGTTCAGGTTTATTCATATTAATACACGACCCGGCAAAAATGAACCGTTCTAAATCTCCTATCCGGTTATCTAGTTGCCGGGATTCTGTTAATAATCTAGTTTTGTAATCGGTCATAATTGCATTGTTAGGTAAACAGAAAAATCCCAGTAGTACACACAGTGATGGCAATAAAATTGCTTTGTACTGTGGAACACTGAGATTTTTTATTGTTGCATTTCGGGCATGAAACCTTAATATTCATGCCCGACTATATCACATCATGTATTACTCTACTTTCCAGAACTCCCAAAACCGTTATCGCCGCGTTCTGTTTCATCCATTTCAGCTTGTTCAAATATACCGGTAAAACAAGGCACTACTATCAATTGCGCGATCCTGTCCCAATATTCATATTCATAGAATCTATCGCCATGGTTAATTAATAAAACTTTAACTTCGCCTCTATAACTAGACTCTATAACACCGGCAAGAACATCAATGCCAAATTTAACGGCCAGTCCAGAGTGCGGTTTAATAATACCTGCAGTTCCTGGATTAATGGCAATCGTTAGTCCAGTAGATATTAATTTTCGCTCCCCAGGATAAATAGTTCCTGATTCTGTAGCGTGAATATCACACCCTGCTTTGCCCGGTTCGTTTGTCAGTTTACCGCCAATTATTTTCATTTCATCTCTCTTGTTGTGTGTAGCAGAATGCTACAAATAGGTCAAAATAGCGTTTAATAGAGCAAGTTCAACGGTTTATTTCTACATTGTATCCTTTTTTCATAGGTGTTATTAGTATCGACTTGAAATCATCTTTGCCGGGTGCTAACTCGTCTATTAGCTCTTTCAACTCGTATTCATTGTGAACATCAATGCTACCGTCCTTCATTTCTCTTTCTGTAAAATCAGTCATTATCCTATCCCCATTGTTGTTATCAATTTGCTGAGTAGCGATATTAGTGCGTACGGCACTATGAAAATACTCAGTGCCGCGATTGTTTCTAGTATTCTAATCATCGGCTACACCTTTTTTAAAATCAGTACTGAAAATCTATCTCCGTGTAATGGACTGTCGCAACAATCACACGGCGTAGTCTCAAAACCGGCGTGTTCGTCTGCATCAACTAGTTGTTGTTCGCCCGGTGGCCAGTTTGCGTTGATTTTATCAACCCATGCTTTATCTTGAGATTCTGTAGTATCAGCAGGTAATTCACCATTAGCAATAAAATTGATGCAATCAACACACACTGATATTTTGTTTTCAACCTTAATCATTTTCTCTCTCCTGGTTATGACTCAATCCACTCTTCATATGTTTTAAGCGGTTGTCCTGTTGTTATATCATTCCCGTTTTTATCTCCGGCGCAGTCACGATATATTTGATATTCCTGATCGTTAGATCCTCTTGTTTGTGTTTGCCAGAATTCACTCATCATATTAAACCGTGTTCTGCAAAACTGTATGTTTCCATTCCTGCTACTATAAAATGGTCCAAAGCTCGTATATCTACTGTAGCGAGAGCTTTTTTCAGTCGTTCAGTAATATGTTTATCGGCCTGGCTTGGTTCGTCCAGTCCGGATGGATGATTGTGATAGAAGATCACAGCGGCGGCATTACACATCAATGCGTCTTTGACGACTTCTCTTGGATAAACACTAGCACCATCAATAGTGCCGCGAAAAAGAATTTCATCTTTGATTAACCGGTGTTGGTTGTTCAAAAATAAACAGCCGAACACTTCACGTTCCTTCTCTACTATATTCAGCATCAAATATTCTTTAACTAAATTACCGTCGCTGGCTTTGAAGTCATGCTGTTTTAAACGTTTGGCTAATATTAACCTAGCTTGTCTCAACACAATCTCTTCGCGCTCTATTTCCGGTAATAACTCTGCATTATTTTGATATATTGGTTGATCTTCTGTTTTGATTTTATTTTTCATCTTCTCTCTCCGGTTAAATAAAAAAGTGCTTGATTGATAATATATTCTTTTTATCAAATTTTGTCAAGATGAATCAAAATTTATCATCAAACCATATAATAAAGAGTAGACAACACACGGTATGTGCAAGATGATGCTCCCCGGAGTCCTTATCTTTCTGCTCCCCAGACTGGTAGTCATCCATATGTCGAGTTGCCGCATTTAGATACCGGACACGGGCATTTTCAACTTTCTGCCAATCGTCAGGCGCGTATTTTTTTGCTCCGAACATCAGCACTCTTATTATAGGTCTGATCATTTTGAACGGTAACAATGACCAGTCGAGTTTATCTGCATCGAATTTTTGTCCTGGTTTCATAAAAACGAATCCTCTTCTAGTTGTGATTGTAATAACTCTATATGCAAGCCTAGTCCGTGGGTGATACGCTCGTCTAATGACCTGGCTTTCCATTTCTCAAGCTCTGCAATTTTCACCTCAATATAAGCAATCCTGGCCTCATTACTGGTGGTAAAAGTACCTAAACATTTAGGTTTTTGATCTACAGCACAAAAAGCTGTGTATTTATCTGGCGTGTAGTTGTGTGGGTGAACCCTTACACCGTGGGGTAATAAATCATTTTTAGGTCTATAGACGATTAATCCTAGCAACGATTTCGGAATAAACACACACGTATCCGGTGAAAATACTGTATTACCGGGGATAATTTTATTACTCAATTTAAGTCCGGACCAGTATTGTTTAACCATCCATTTGTAAAAATTACTGAACAGTAACCAGTTGTCGCAAACCGTACATTCAGTACTATTATTGCAGTAATCCAACATATTGATCCAACGAGAATAAAAAGGATTAAAGCCTTTCTTTCCTGACAAATCTATCTGACTAGTTTTTAAGTCAGGCATGTCGTTTATACCTACACCACGCACCATCACTTTTTTACATGATCGGCACGAACCATTCACATAGGCATTAATAGGATTCATCATCCGTTTATGTCCGTTAATACAAGTGAACTCGGTTTTAGTTTGTAAATTGACATAGTTACCTGTTATTTGCATCCCTTTACCGGCCAAATCTAACCGGCGTTGTATCTCATTTTCGTCAATATTCATTTTAAGCACCTATGTTTTGTGTTAATTGCTCAGTAATACTAACACATCTAAAACACAAACCATCTACTTTTCATGTTTTAGATGTGTTTAAACGCAAAACGTAGATATAGGTCACGTAGCAATATATATGACACGTAGATGTTTTGTGTTAATTGCTAAGTATTACTGGCACAACCAAACATGAAAAGTATATGTGTCATATGTCTAAACATATCTAAAACACAAAAACTATGTGTTAATCTTTAAACACAAAACGTATATGTTTCATCTTTAAACATGAAACATAGATCGTACATTCTGTTATCCTGTACGTTCTGTTATCATCCTGTAACTCTATGTCCTTACTCCTGCGCGGCCTGTAGATTTTTTTTTCTTAAAATACGCGATTACAGGAAAAGGGGGGGGTACCATGTATCCGTATAAGAAATCATTTACGAACGTGTATCTATATAAATAAAATCATCTACCGGTATATATATAACTAAATATCTATGTATTCCTGTATTATTATTATATATATACCCCTATACCTACTCCCCCGTGGCCTAGAGCATTACAGGAATATTACAGGACCGGCAGGATAACAGGATTCCTATAACATGCTCTATAAACGCACGTTTTCAAGCCACTTTATAAAACACAAAAAAAAGCACCCGGTAAAGGATGCTTGAATTTACAAACTTGAAAAATTTTAAATAGTTCTAAATTGGACCGTTCCATCTATCGTCGATATTTCAAGTTTCCTTCCGGCCACTAATTTATCCACAGCTTCGGAAATTACTTTCTGCCTGTTTTCTTTTATTGCTGTAAACGGTTTAACTTCACGTACACCGCGTTTAATATCGTTAAGACTTTTCCATTGCTTGTTACCGCGCCTGTCAAACCAGTTCAAAATGGCATTAGCTTCAGCGCGGCTCCCTATAAAGTCTTTACTGATACTAATTGCACGGTTCCCGGTTAAAAGTTCGTCAACGACCTGTATGGCCGATTTAACAGATTCGATGCTCAAAACAGATTCAACGCCGATTCCATACAAATTTTTACTATCGGTCAGGTGAATATTGGCCGCTATTTTCATAATATTAATATCCACCTTAGCCGCCGTCCCTCTTAACGTTTCAGACGAGTACAAACCACCTTCTTTCAATTCTTTCTCAATGTGTTGTCTATACGATTTGATGAAAAACCAGCCCTCGTTTGAAATACTCAAATGCATCGGCTCATCGTTGACCGGGTTATCTGTGGGAATAGCTATATTGCATAACGGTGTAATAATTTGTTTATAGTTCTCTACGAGTGATTGATCAATGGGTTTATCCGTCATCATATCCCGGTTGCCCAGGTTATGACCTTCAGCTAACAGCAAAAACCGTTCAGCCAGGCCAGTCCCGTTACTGCAATTCAAAATAGTATCAACCGACCCTTCTTGGGCGAACACCGACACCGAGCCAGTCACAATACCGGTATATCCGGCCCTAGTGACGCGTGACGATGAAAAGTATTCCCGGTTAAAGCCTTTCAACACTAAATCATTATTGCTCCGTGGCGGCTTACTACCGTCCATCCCTCCACTACTCGAATACGTTAATCCAAACAATGTATCCAGCAATCCTTGTTCAGCCGAGGCCAAACTAAAATATCCCCCGGATTTATCCAGCTTTGTTTCAATTGACTCAGCCGTTGCGTTGGATAAAAAGAACGGCGGTCGCTTTTTTAAACTATCTATTCGCTCATCAATATCATCCACATCCATCGGTAACCCTTTTTCGTCGTTTATATCCGACGACATTTTCAACGATTCCAGTCGTTTAATTTCGCCGTCCCTGTAATCGTGAAATTCACTTTCGCGGTCAAAGATAGGTTTTTGAAAGGCTGTTAATGATCTACTTTTTGATGCTCCAGACGGTTGCTCTACAATCGTATACAAACCGATAGATACATTCCCTGCATATTGGTAATCAATGACATAACACCTGGATGCTACGCTAGACACAACACCTAAACCGGTGAGAAATATTGAATTAATAGGAATATCGGTAGCCACTGATATAGATTTACTCAGCATCTTTACTGTATTGGTTGATGGGACCTGATCAATAATGTTTGTATGAAATGATTGAACGTTCTGTTCAGCATGGATATGTAGTTCTTTAAACTCTTGCTGTTGTTTAAACATCTGTTCCGGGGGTAATTCTATTCGTCCACCGTCAATCCATAATTTCCCTTCATTAGCTTTTTTAAATCCTGGGTAGTAATGTTCAATCCAGTTCACTACGCTATTAATGTTTTTATCGACCCCATGTGAATGGTGGCATTTAAAGCCGAGCGATTCATCATCATTGGTAAAGATTGCGGCTCCGTTGTCTGCCTGATCTGTATGTTCATGTACCCAAGGGCATGTGACGTAATAAGTGCCGACTGATTTACGTTTCAATCCGTTCATCATGGACAATAACGGGTGTGAGGCAATATCAACATCCATTGTTTTCTTTTCCATTGCGGTAGCCGTTCCGTCCTTTAAATCTACATTTAGCTTGGCGGCCAACTCTTCAATTGAATATTTCAAGTCGGGGTTCCATTCGACACATTTTGTTGCAGGAGCAATACCGAAGTTCTCAGCTATTCTGGATGCTTTGGTGTTATATCCCCCCGGTAAACGATGGTATCGGGTTACACCGGCCATACCAGGGTCCTTTTCTCCCGGTGCGAACTTTCTTATAACTCCATTAACCAGGTTGGCCAGTGCCACTTCATCATTGACCGGTACAGTGAATATGTAAATCCATTGCTGAGAGTTTAATGAGGATTGAATGATAATTGAGGGATTGCCGACTTCGGCGCGTAGCTCATCAGGGTTGATCTTCTCAACTACGTCATCAATCATTAACGAATATTGAGCTACAAGTAATTCTTTCTTTCTCCTTACCAGTTCTGTGATTGGATCCGGGTTGAAAATGGATACGGCACAGAACTGGTTGGCTTGATCGAGTAAAGGCTTTTTGTAGTAGTAATCGCCTGACCATACACCTTGTTCACCCGGTGGAATGTTGGCTGGATCGTAAGTAAAACCGGTTACGTGGGCGAATTTCCAATTTTCGCCGAATACAGCTTTGAGGAACATTTCATTTGTTACTTGCGCTGGGGCAATAGGGTTATCCATAAATTCTCTCTCAGTCGGTTAAAGTGTGAACATGTCTGATCAACCCTGCTTTAAGTTTCGGGTCTGTTTGTTTGTGTGCTTGTTCTAGGATTATCGCTGATTTTCTTGTGACGTAGGCTTGATGGGCTTGTTCTGGGGTGGTGTAGTAACCTAAATGTTGAACAGTACCGTTATTCTTACATTGTGCCCGTAATTTTCCCTTCTTCTTATGAAAAGAAACACCGATTGGGTACTTGCCTCTATTTGCCGTGTTACTGTTCAACAATGAGTTTAACGAGTGGCTAATAAACCGGCACTTTTCAGGACTATAAACTTTATTACCTGGATTTATAACATCTTTGTCTAAGTCTTTGCCTTGCCAGTCTTGTATTTCCATCCAGGCTCTAAACACACTGAATGTATGCCAGGTAAAACAAACCATGTACCCTACATATGTAGGAGATTTTTTATGATGTGCGACTGAATAGCATCGTCTTAACATATGCCGCCATGTATCGTAGTAAGGACATATCATTTGTTTACCGTTCACTACTACGGTAATCATATAATCGGCATCATTGACTCCAACCCCATACACTAATTTCCTTCTTGCAGTACTCTGTTTACCGACCGGTTTTTCAATAAAACTACTCATAGTTCTCCTCTCTCATGAACATGCTATACTACATAACGTTAAACCGCGATTGACACTCTATTGAATCGGGACTGTTGCTTCTCTCTCTCCAGTCCCGGTTTGGTAGTTTCAAAAACTATATTCTCCTGCAACATCACGAATACTTTCAAGTGGAACACGCATGGGCTTACCGTCCATTTGTTCAACGGTCAATGTTCCATCTTTAATCATCCTGTGAACCGATTGAATAGATATAGATAATATTTTTGATGTTTCTAAAATTGTCACCGTCCGATTATAAAATTCAAGTAGCGTGTTCACCTCTATTGCTTTAATTCGTTGAGTCTTTTTTCCAATTCTTACCGTCTTTAATTCTCCCAAATTAATCATCCGGTAAATAGTCGGTACAGAAGTGTTTAATAGTTTGGCTGACTCAGGAATAGTATAAAAAGTTAAATCCTCTTTTGAGTTCTGTTTTATTTCACTCATTTCCATTTTGTATCCTCTTAAATCAGTATATGAAATAGCGTTAAGCATAATGATAGCTCAATTTCAAAATTCTGTACACCGATTTATCCGTTTGAAAGTATTTTAATGCTTGCAAAAACGTCACTATTGCGCTAGTATTCAAGCGTAGTATTTTAAATTTAAAACACGTTAAAAAAGGTAATGAACATGACACCATCAATCACGATTACAATTCCGTTAGAAGGCAATGAAGATATTCTAGCTTCAATTTCTGCGCTTCTAAAAGATAGTAGCAAGGCATTAAAAGCTGTACCGGGGAAGTCTCCTAGAAAATCGAGAACGGCTAAAAAAATGGAACTTGTTGAAAAACCGGCTAAACCGGAGGTAATTACACTTGAAGATTTAAACACTCTT
>Ga0164315_10003406_pt1 | contig 12332 bp, 9 predicted proteins | sample GuaBasSedimGuay6_FD_113737 | JGI IMG/M metagenome (GOLD analysis project Ga0164315, IMG submission 113737) | Subseafloor sediment microbial communities from Guaymas Basin, Gulf of California, Mexico - Guay6, Core 4569-2, 0-3 cm | ecosystem: Environmental > Aquatic > Marine > Hydrothermal vents >... | reverse complement strand
CACATCATGAGCAAGATCGAGGGCGAAATCGATTTAATGCAAATCGAGAAAAGAATCCGCGGTCGCGTCAAGCAGCAAATGGAAAAAAGTCAACGTGAGTACTATTTGAATGAGCAGATGAAAGCCATTCAGAAAGAGCTGGGTGATATGGAAGATGTACCCAACGAAGTCGACGATTTGGCGAACAAGATTGAAAAGTCCGGTATGTCCAAAGACGCTCGTGAAAAAGCCGACTCGGAGCTCAACAAGCTTAAAATGATGTCGCCTATGTCCGCTGAGGCCAGCGTGGTGAGAAATTATATCGATTGGCTGGTCAGCGTTCCCTGGAAGAAAAGGTCGAAAATTAGACGTGATCTGGCGGCGGCGGAGCAGGTGCTCGAGGAAGATCATTACGGGCTCGAAAAGGTCAAGGAGCGCATTCTTGAGTATCTCGCCGTGCAGCAACGCGTACGCAAACTGAAGGGCCCGATTCTTTGCCTGGTAGGTCCTCCGGGCGTAGGCAAAACCTCGCTAGGTCGTTCAATTGCGCGTGCTACCAATCGCAAGTTTTCACGGATGTCGCTTGGCGGCGTACGTGATGAATCCGAGATTCGCGGACACAGGCGGACTTATATCGGCTCGATGCCGGGTAAAATTATTCAAAACCTGTCGAGGGTTAAGGTGCGAAACCCACTCTTCCTGCTCGACGAGATCGACAAGATGGCGATGGATTTTCGCGGTGACCCTGCATCCGCCTTACTGGAGGTACTCGATCCGGAACAAAACCATACCTTTTCCGATCATTACATGGAGGTCGATTTTGATCTTTCGGACGTCATGTTTGTAGCCACTTCGAATAGTATGAATATTCCAGGCCCGTTGCTGGATCGCATGGAAGTAATCCGTATTCCTGGTTACACGGAAGATGAAAAACTGAATATAGCAATGAAATATCTGGTGCCCAAACAAATTAAGGAAAATGGTCTGAAGGACGATGAAATCGTTATCAAGCAAAGTGCGATACGTGAAATTATTCAGCGATATACGCGCGAAGCCGGGGTCAGAAATCTGGAACGAGAAATATCCAAGATCTGCCGCAAAACGGTTAAGAGCATGCTGCTCAAACCATCGCTTAAAAAGATCACTGTGACCTCAAACAATATCAGCAAATTCCTGGGTGTTAAGCGCTTTCGATTTGGCTCCGCCGAAAACAAAGATCAGGTCGGGCAGGTTACCGGCCTTGCCTGGACCGAAGTCGGTGGTGAATTGCTTACGATTGAATCGGCAGTGGTTGATGGAAAAGGCAAGTTTGTGCAAACCGGGCAACTGGGTGATGTCATGAAAGAGTCTATCCAGGCGGCATTAACGGTGGTACGAAGTCGGGCCCATGCGCTCGGTCTCAAGCCTGACTTCAATGAAAACAAGGATATACATATTCATGTACCTGAAGGTGCGACACCAAAAGATGGCCCGAGTGCCGGTGTTGGCATGTGTACGGCACTGGTTTCGGCATTGACTGAAATTCCGGTAAAAGCCGAAGTGGCAATGACTGGGGAAATTACCCTGCGTGGTGAAATATTGCCGATTGGTGGATTGAAGGAAAAACTTTTGGCTGCGCATCGGGGTGGCATTACCACCGTGTTAATACCCCAGGAAAATGAGAAAGATCTTGTCGAGATCCCGGACAATATCAAGGCCAAACTGAAAATAATTCCAGTTCGCTGGATTGATCAGGTGCTGGAGTTGGCGCTTGCACACCAGCCCACGCCGTTACCGTCGACATCAGAGCAAGCTGCAAGTACACCTAAAGCGAAAGAAAAGGAGAAAAAATCGACCGGGGTTAGGGCACATTGATAAAATGAGATAATTATTATGGTAATTTTTCATTTTTTACCTGATTTAGGTTGACCCTCAGGGCTCCTGTTGGTTTAATTCGCAGCTCTGGGGAGATGGATCGGAGATGTGATAGACGATCATCTACAGTAAATAATACCAATAAAGTTTGACTTTTTTACCTATCCGTAGTGTGGATAGTATTTCTACAACTAAACCAATGGAAAAATATAATGAATAAATCTGAACTAATTGATGCTGTTTCGAATAAAACTGAAATGAGTAAAGCCGATGCTGCTCGTGCCGTTGATGGCGTTATCGCTACTGTTACTGAAGCGCTGAAATCTGGTGATCAGGTAACCGTGGTTGGCTTTGGAACTTTCCTCGTTCGTCACCGTGAAGCTCGCGCCGGACGTAATCCTCGCACTGGTGAAACCATCCAGATTAAGGCATCAAATGTTCCAGCATTTAAGGCTGGCAAAGCCCTGAAAGACGCTGTAAACTAGCGCGCCTTCAGCGACCGGGTGCTTAGCTCAGCTGGGAGAGCATCGCCCTTACAAGGCGAGGGTCGGGGGTTCGATCCCCTCAGCACCCACCATTTTAAAAAATCAGGAGTGGTAGTTCAGTTGGTTAGAATACCGGCCTGTCACGCCGGGGGTCGCGGGTTCGAGTCCCGTCCACTCCGCCAGCTATAAAAGCGCTATTTAGTAGCGCTTTCTCCTAAACTAACCCGCCCCGTGTAGTGAATATCTATCATGCTGCAAGCGATAAGAGATAAGACAACCGGCTGGATTGCCTACGCCATTATATTCCTGATCAGCGTCCCATTTGCGCTCTGGGGAGTAAATTCCTACCTCGGTGGGGGCGAGGCGGTAGTTGCTGCTACGGTCAACGGCGAAGATATCAGCGCACAAAACTTTGATACAGCCTATGCCAATTATCGACAGCGCTTGACGAGGGCTTTTGGGGGCACGATCCCGGTAGCATTTGGCGATGAAACCCTGCTCAAAAATCAGGTACTAACCCAGATGATTGAGGAAACAGCGCTGCGTCAGTACAGCTTAAAAAAGCAGTATAGTATTAGTAAAAAACAGCTTGGTGAGTTAATTCGCGCGCAGCAGGATTTTCAGATTGATGGTCAATTCGACCAATCTATTTATGAGGCCCAGCTCGCTTCTGTGGGATATTCGATTCGGGGTTTTGAACAGGAGTTCCGTCAAACTCAAATCATGGGCCAGTTGCAGACTGCGGTCAATGTTACCGCCTTTACGGTGCCCGATCGCGAGAAACAGTTTGCCAGCCTGTCTAGCCAGACACGCAAAATTCGTGTCGTAACCCGTCCCCTGAATGCCGAAGCCTTCAGCGTTGGCGAGACAGAAATTGAGGATTACTTTGCAGGCAATGCGAATCGATATATGACGCCTGAGCAAGCTAAGATCGATTATCTGGAGTTGAACCTGGATAGCATAAAAGCATTAGTCGAGGTTGACGATGAGCTGATTCTTGATCGTTATGAACAGGCAAGAGATAGTTATACCGCAGCCGAGATTAGAACCGCCAGCCACATTCTGCTCACCGTAGAAGAAGGCGCTTCAGATGAAAACATCGAACAGGTGAATCTACGTCTTCAGGAGCTGAGAGCGCAGATTATAGAGACGGATGATTTTACCGGCGTGGCTCGAGAGTTTTCACAGGACCCTGGATCGTCTGCCGACGGCGGAAACCTGGGTGAAATTGAATCTGGAGTAATGGTGCAACCCTTCGAGGATGCCTTATTTCAAATGCAGGTTGGTGAGTTGAGCGAGCCAGTGAGAACAGCTTTTGGCTGGCACTTGATTAAGCTCGATGCGATAAGAGGGGGAGGGACCAGGGCCTTTGAAGAAGTCAGAGCCGAGATTGAAGATGAGATAAAGTCGGAAATGGTGGAAAATCAGATTTTTGATATAGTGGAAAATCTTTCAAACCTGGCTTATGAGCAATCCGATTCACTACTGCCCGCAGCGGACCAGCTAGGGCTTGAGTTAATGACCTCGGAGTGGTTTGATCGAAACTCGGGTACAGGTATTGCGCGCGAGTCTAAAATCCGTAACAGCGCCTTCTCGAATGAAATATTGCGTGAGGGCATCAATAGCGAGGCGATTGAACTCGCGGACAATCGTATTGTATTTCTTCATTTGAACGAGTACCGTCCCGCAGAACAAATGCCGCTGGATGACGTAAGGCAGGTAATAGTCACGGAACTGAAAAGGCAAAAGGCCGGAGATGACAATATTCGGCTTGGGAAAGAGGCACTGGAGGTCCTGAGAAACGGTGGTGATCTGGACCAGATAGCCGCTGACTGGGATCTTCAGGTAATCGACCAGGGCTTTGTTAAGAGAGATAGCCCTGAGTTTGATCGAGAGTTACTGCAGCGCATTTTTTCCATGAGTAAGCCGACATCCGGCCCGGTATTTGAAGGCCTGGCGCAGCGCAGCGGAGATTATTCGCTGCTGGAACTATCGGGTGTTATATCGAATGACTGGGAGGTTGATGTCGAACGCATCAAGGCTTTGGCCGCGGCAAGCGCGGCAGTCGAATACCAGTCGGTTTTAAAAGCAGTTGCCGGCAGTGCAGATGTTGTCAAAACACCACTCAGCGAACTCGAGTAGCTTCACTGGCCTTATTTTAACCGCGTATCTGTATCACTCAGAACTAAGCAGAGGCTCCCTAACATAGTAGGGCATAGCGATTGCAAAACCCGAACCGCGGATGATTATGAATCCAGCACACCCATGCTGACGATGTTATAACCCGAATCGACGTATATATTTTCCCCGGTAATACCCGAGGCCAGGTCCGAACATAAAAAAGCGGCTGTGTTGCCGACATCTTCAATCGTCACGTTACGCCTCAGAGGGGAATTGTGGGCCACTTCATCGAGGATCTTCTTGAAGCTGCCTATTCCTGCAGATGCCAGGGTCTTAAGAGGGCCCGCGGAAATTGAATTAACCCGAATACCTTCCGGCCCCAGTGCTGCCGCCAGATACCTGACATTTGCTTCCAGGCTTGCCTTGGCAACCCCCATCACGTTGTAGTTAGGCAGGGCTCGTTCCGATCCCAGGTAGGTCATAGTGATAATTGCGCCATTCGTATTTTGCATCATCGCACGCCCTGCCTTGGCCATCGCAGCGAGGCTATAGGAACTAATGTCGTGGGCGATACGAAACCCCTCGCGGTCGAGGTTTTCCAGATAGTCGCCATCGAGCGCCTCGCGAGGTGCGAATGCCACCGAATGAACCATGATATCGAGTGAATCCCAATGTTTGCCGAGTTGCTCAAACAGGCCGGTAATCTCGCTGTCGATGGAAACATCACAGGGAATCACGATGTCCGAACCAAACTCGGCGGCAAATTTCTCAACCCGGGATTTGAGTCTTTCACTGGCGTAGCTGAATGCTAACTCAGCGCCCTCTCGATGCATCGCTCGTGCGATGCCGTATGCGATTGAACGGTTGCTGGCGATGCCAACAATAAGTGCTTTTTTACCGGCTAGAAATCCCATCATAAACCCTGAAGTAGAAAAATTACTGGAAATCTCGATTACTTCGAATTTCCTGGCTGAACACGCGGTTAGCGTTTTGTATGACCGCTGTTAAGCAGAGATGTCGTGAGACAACAAGATTTTACCCTTGCTATTCTCATCCCCTGAAAATTCGAAGATGAATTGCTCCCAGGCAACTCATTCTCTCAATGTCATAGAAATGATGCAATCACTAAGTTATTAATGAATCGGATCCTTTCAGAATATTTCCCTACATTAGAGGGAATTCAAACAACCTGTCAGTGTGCAAACTCAGGGACCTGTTCAAATACCGGTCGATGCCTGGTCACTGAATAGCTGACTTAGCTCTTGTGCGACAAAAGGTCTTCCGTTCTCATTCAGGGATGTACCGATAATGCGTGCCTGCAGCATCAATTGCTGATCTGAACTACGGAATATATCCTGCAGGAATTCGAAACGCAGCCGGGTCTTCCTTAGCACATTGCTGCAAACCGTAAATTCATCGCTACTTTTCAGGGGCTGTCGGTAGTCCAGTTCCGCGCGTATTACAATTAGATGGATTCCCCGGGCAGTCATAGCGGCAAAATTAATACCTCGTTCCCGCAGGAATTCGTGTCGTGCGTGTTCCAGATAATTTTGATATACGGCATTGTTCACTACGCCCTGTAAATCGCATTCGTAGTCCCTGACCTTGAAGCTGAGTCGGTGTGCGTAGTCCATGAGTGTTGAAGCCTTTATTTAAATTACATATAAACAACGGACAGTTTAGCAAAAATCTCACCCTTAAAGGTCCGGGGATGCATACCTTTTACTTGCCATACTTCGAGGAAATTAAGTTATGCTTGGGTTATTGACCCTGATAGAAGACACAAGATGAATTTCTCTGATTTCGGTAATCGTTTCGCGGGTTACTCGGGCATTACCCACTTGATGGATGATTTGAACGAGGGCTTGCTGCAGGATGATATGATTATGATGGGTGGTGGTAACCCGGCCGCTATTCCAGAAGTAATTGCTGCTTTTGAAAAAGTAATCGATCAGTTGCAGGCATCCGGGGAACTGGTTAGGGCGCTGGCGAATTACGACGGACCCCAGGGTAAAGATACTTTTATCGAAACCCTGGCCCATTTCTTCCAGCAGCACTACGGCTGGAATATTGATCGTCGCAATATTGCGCTAACACACGGTAGCCAAAGTTCTTTTTTCACCCTGTTTAATGCTTTCGCGGGCAAATCCAGAGGCGGCCAACAGAAAATTCTGATCCCACTCGTACCCGAATATATTGGTTACACCGATGTTGGTATCGAGGATTCGATGATTGTCAGCCAGGAGGCCAAAATACAGCATCTGGAGGAGGGATTCTTCAAGTACCAGGTCGACTTTGAACGACTAGAGGTAGAATCGAATACAGGATTAATCTGTGTGTCGCGCCCAACCAACCCAAGCGGCAATGTATTATCCGATGCGGAATGCCGGCAACTGGACCGGATTGCCCGTAACAACGATGTACCCCTGTTAGTAGACAATGCCTATGGCACACCATTTCCGAGTATTATTTTCAACCAGGTAGAACCTTTTTGGAACGAAAACACGATTGTCTGTATGAGCCTTTCCAAGCTTGGCCTACCCGGTGCTCGGACTGGAATTGTGATTGCCAATGAAGAAATTATTCGCCTGTTAAGCAATATGACCGCTATTGCGAGCCTCGCGCCAGGCGGTATCGGCCCAGTGATTGTGCGTCAGTTAATAGAGGACAAGTTGCTGTTACCATTATGCCATGACGTCATAATGCCGTTTTATCAAAAGCGCTCGGAACGCGCAATTCGGCTGATACGTGACCGCATCGATGATAATCGACTGCATATTCATAAAACAGAGGGCGCCCTGTTTTTGTGGCTCTGGTTCGAAGATCTTTCGATCACCTCGAGCGAGCTTTATGAGCGTCTCAAAAGCAAGGGCCTGCTTGTAGTCCCGGGGAAGTATTTTTTTCCCGGACAGCGTCTACCAACTCAACATGCCGAGAGCTGTATTCGCCTGAACTACGTTCAAAATGACGAGGATTTAAATAAAGCCGTGGAAATTCTGGCGCAGGAGCTAAAGTCCTGCTGGGCGTGAAATTTGAATCCATAGTCGATCTGTGCGTCCTCGAAAGTGGATATTAAGAGGCCGCGGCTATTTGCTGGTATGGTCGAATACACCGTCCCAGTCGAGAGCGGGGGGGGAGGCACGAAAGTGCATTATCCTGTCCAGATAAATCTGGTAAAGCTTGCGACCGGGATTAGATCGGTTCAGGCTGAAAAATTCAACTTCCGCCCTGTCCCAGTTAAGCGAACGAAAACTGCGTAATGCCTGTTCATAACTGGTTAATTCCGAGGTGACCGATTGGTCGATATCATTCTTGAACCCCACGGGTTCGAATATAGCAACTGGTTCGTTTTTACCTTTAACCCGTACCAGATCAAGTTCGCGAAATAAAAAATCAGGGATGGCGTCCCGGGTGCTTTCACTGACGATAATATTGACGCTGTATTTCCTGGTTAAACCTTCCAGTCGTGAACCGAGGTTAACCGCATCTCCGAGCACCGTATAAGCCATACGAAATTCTGATCCCATGTTACCGACATTCATCACACCTGTGTTTAGACCGATACCAATATTGACTTCGGGCCAGCCACGCGTGTGGAAATCTGCCTGCATGATCTTTAGTTCGGTGATCATCCCCAGGGCCGCGTAAAGCGCATGGCGGGCATGTTCGGAGTCGGTTAACGGCGCCCCCCAGAAAGACATGATGGCGTCGCCCATATACTTGTCGATAGTACCCCGATTGTTGTGAATAACCCGGGTCATCGGCGTCAACAATGCATTCATCAACTGGGTTAGCTGTTTGGGATCCATACCCTCCGAAATAGTCGTAAATCCACGTACATCGGAAAATAATACGGTCATCTCCCGGCTTTCACCGTCGAGTGAAAACCTGGTTGGTGATTTGCTCATCTCGTCAACTAGTTCGGGGGGGATGTATTGTCCAAACAAATGGGCCAGTTGTCGCTTGCCTCGTGATTCTATGAAAAACCCATAAGTCATATGTAGTGTGAAGATCATCCCTGTCAATAATAGAGGGCTGGCCAGGGGCAGTACCAGGTGGTTATTCCAGGCCATAACAGAGCCGCCAATCAGCAACAACGATATTCCCGAACTGCCAACTGCCGCGAGCAGCGGAGAAACCATCGGCAATAACAGGGCCATGCTAATGCCGATCAGTATCAGTAGCGCGAATTCGTAAGCGTTGGTCCAGGCAGGTCTGTGATTGATGGATTGATCGAGAATGCCCGAAATAAGATTTGCATGCACTTCGACTCCAGGATAGATGGCCTGCACCGGTGTAGATCGTAGATCGAGCAAACCCGGGGCTGAGGCGCCTATCAGAACTATCTTATCCTGGAGCAGGGCAGGGTCAATCTCTCGTGTTAAAACCTGGTGTATCGGCAAATACGGGAAGCTGCCCTTTAATCCACGGTAAGGAACATAGACTGCGCCATTATTGTCGACCGGGATACGGTGGTCACCAACCGAAATCGTCTCAAGCGCATAATAGTCCTGACCGCTTTTGCCACCATCGGTTTCGATGCCGAATTCAATTTCAGGGTTTCCAAGGAAAGCCTGAGTGGTTGCCAGAGCGAGTGATGAATAAAGTTGACCGTCGTGGGTCTGTACCAGGGGGACGCGCCGAAAAACGCCGTCCTCGCTGACCAGTGGATTATCGAAATAACCACCGGAAGCGGCGGCTGACTGTAATACTTCAAGGTTACCGGTATAGCCCGTGGGGTCTATTATGGACAGGCGCTCTCGCCACTGGTCATCCATTATTCCAACAGGGGCTGGCAGTAAACCTGTTTTGCCGTTTTCACCTTCCGGCACTGAAGGTCTGAAATAATACCCCATCACGATATTCCTGTCCGCCAGACTGGCTGCAAATATTCGATCATAGTTGAGACTCGGCCGGATCCTTTCAAAGGCTTTCTGAAACTGAAAATCTTTACTCAATTCGCCACTGGCGAGGTCTTCGAATGCGGCCAGACCGGAACTTTCATCCTTTTCCGCGAACACTGTATCAAAACCGACGACAGCTACTTCATAATGATTAAAAAGGTTGTCAACCAGGGTCGCCAGCTTGTCGCGAGCCCAGGGCCAGCGGCCGACTTCGGCGAGTGAATTTTCATCAATATCAACGATAACGATACGATTATCGATTGAGTTGGGCCGTAAAAAATTTAAGCGCGCGTCATAGGTCCAGTCTTCCAGTTGCGCAAGGAATGGGTACCGGTAAATATCGGTAGTGTCGAGTAACAGGACAAGCAGGAGCAGGGCACTGAGGGTCAATCTCACAATGCGCTGAAATTGCATTTTCTGCTCCCTGGTTAAGAATTAGATGGGGTCGGCAGTGTGTCCTGGGTAACGGGTCACTGCGGTTAAATTAGTGACTATCGATTGAATTCGAGGGGGAGGTATACTGCATGTTGTCGGTATGCCCTGATATTTCAAATGAGCAGCCGGATAAACGTTACCTGAGGTAAAATTCCATTTTTACTGATGCTACTTCAATGATGTCGTGGCTCTTGAGTTCATGCGCGTTAGCGCCTATGGGCGATCCACCGACCTTCGGAACCGAGTTGTTTGGACCGCCGTCTACATGGATCAGAAAAAATCCCTGAGGCCTGCGGGTTATTGCGGCAACCTGAACCCCGGGCTGGCCGATAGTCGTGAGGGCTTTTGTCAGTACCAGTTCTTTGCCGGCATTGGCGCCACTTAGCAATTGCAGGCAAGCTTCCTTATTGGCCATAGAGGAAGCCGGGGCGCTGGCTACTTCAGAAGCGATGGCGGCCGATATTTTCTGCATCGATTTGTCGATTTCTTTATCAGCCACTGCCTCGGGCATGCCCGCTTCGTCAGGCCGGATAATCATGGTCTGTTCGAAATCCTGTTGATTTCCGCTAGCACCGCTCTTGTAGGTTATCTGATACTTTCCAAGGGTAATAACATCGCCGTCTTCAAGCGCATGTTTCTTGACCAGTTTACCGTTTACATAGGTACCATTGGTGCTGCCTAGATCTTCCAGAAAAGAATCTTCCAGAATTGTGATGACCTGGGCATGTTTACCGCTAATAGAGAGGTTATCAATAGGAATATCGTTACCTGGCTTACGACCAATCGTCATGGTTTCGGCAGTCAACGGGTACTCTTTTTGCTCGCCTGAGCTTGACGTCGTGATCAGTTTTGCGACCATGTTTTTATCCAGCCTCTAAATTTTAAATTCTACTGGGTGTAATCGGTTAATCGAATCGTGCAAACAGTTTACCAAACCAGTTTTGCTCGGCAGAAAAATCGTCGTCAATACGACATAACATCACTGAAATATTGTCCTTACCACCGTTCTCGTTTGCCTTTGTAATCAAATGCTTGGCAGCTTCTTCTAGATTATCACTAAATCTCTTAATAGTTAAGTGTATATATTCATCTTCGACTAAATCCGTTAGTCCATCTGAGCATAGTAGATAAATATCATTTTTTAGAACAATATCCTCCTGTATGTCAACATTTACCTGGGGACCTATACCTAAAGCACGTGTTACAAGGTTCTTATTTTTCGAGTTTTTGGCTTCCTCTAGCGTGTAGAAACCCCGATCAATCAGTTCCTGTAATAACGAGTGATCTTTGGTAATTTGTTCTAATTTATCCGATCGTAAACGGTAGCAGCGAGAATCACCTACGTGGCCCAGGGAAAAGGTATTGTTGTAGTATAACAACACGACGATAGTCGTACCCATGCCAAAATGGTCGGGATTGCGATCCGCGGCCTGAAAAATCTGGTCATTCGCAGATTCGATTGCTTCCTGAATGCATAGTGATTCGAGCGAAAAACCAGTTTCAGGGTCTGTTCGGCCACTTTTGAGTTTTGGTAATTGTTGTTGCAATCTATCCAGAACCGCATCTACCGACATGCTGCTGGCAACTTCGCCACCCCGATGTCCACCCATTCCATCGGCGAGCACTATCAGCCCAAGCGCACTATCGAAACCAATGGTGTCTTCGTTTTTCTTACGAACCATACCGGTATCGGTTAGTGCGCTGATCGCAATTTTGTTTTGAAGATTCACGATTTAAAGATTTGCATATGCCAGCCCTTTCGAAGAACGCCATACTATACTAACTAGCGTCTTTAAATCGAGCAGATTGTCGGCTTTTGCATAACGCGCCTGGTTGTACATTGCATCCATCACCGTTTCATCCAGAGGGCACTATCGAGCTGACCCTGGTTTGCGATACCCGGCAAGCGGTTGCTTTCCAAAGATCCCTGGTCTGATTTAACTTTGCCACCCTGGCTAACAAGAAAACGCCTGGTTATAATCAGCAGATGTCCCAGTACCAGCAGTACCGCCGGACCCATTAACGGAATCCATATGGTACTCGATGTCATTAGCCAATAATGACTCGCTATAATCGCCAGCAACAAAACCAGGCTGACCACGGCCGCGATACCAGCCTTCAAACGCGGCATTGTCAGCATTAGATAGAGAGCAATTCCCGAAAATATGGCGGATCGGACCCAAATACTCCATTCCGGTTCGATGAAAAAATCTTCGTTGAGGATACTGGAAATCGAATGCGCCAGCGTAAGTACAGGGGCCATACCCGGACTAATGGGTGTAACCTGCAGGCTAGCGACGCCAGTCGCGGTAGCACCGATTAGTACGATTTTGTCCTTGTATTTATCGAGCGGAATTTTTCCGCTGACCACATCGTAAAAAGAATCCACCTGAAAGGCGGGGATTCCGTGCGTATCCGAGTAAAAGAAAGTATTCATCATCAACTGTGCATCTGTTTTTATCTCGAGAGATCCCAGTTCGATGCTCTCCGCCAGATTCATGCGCATATCATTGTTATCCAGGTCCAGACTTTTAGCCGCGATTTGGAGTGACAT
>Ga0164315_10003405_pt1 | contig 12337 bp, 17 predicted proteins | sample GuaBasSedimGuay6_FD_113737 | JGI IMG/M metagenome (GOLD analysis project Ga0164315, IMG submission 113737) | Subseafloor sediment microbial communities from Guaymas Basin, Gulf of California, Mexico - Guay6, Core 4569-2, 0-3 cm | ecosystem: Environmental > Aquatic > Marine > Hydrothermal vents... | reverse complement strand
CTTCATATAATCATCTATCCATATTTCTTTACCATTAGGATATTTATAAACAGTATCTGCATTACCAACAATTTCAGCTATACGATTACCATGCTCGTCAACGCCTGCGTCTCTAACTGTGTTTAACTTACTTCCAATAGGCTTGCGTGAATCAAATGTCTCGCCTGTGTTTAGGTCAGTAAACTTAATCCAAGACATCGGTACACTCATCAAAATATGCTGGGTCTATTATCATTATAATCTCCCTTAATTTTTTACTCTTAGCTTCCAGCCTATCCTCTAGGGAATTAATATACTCTTTCAATTGTTCTTCTGTCTTAGACAAAGTCCACCTTTCGTCGGGGGCAGTCATATAGTACTTATCGTCCTCACAATATATACAAGGCTCATACTTAACTTCAGGCCTACTGCTCATAGGATGTATGATTGTTACATGGCTTTTTATGCGTTCTTTATGTCGCTCCATATTATTCCCTTGTTAATGTGCAGGTTGTTTTCACGCTTTGGCCCTCTATAGTCTCTAGATTAACTGTCTCGTGAAAGCCAAGACAAAGTATCACCACTAAAGGGATAGCTACAGGCAATGACCAGGCCCATGACATGTTCCCGACGGCAACTTCGCTTAAACAAAAAATAGCCCAACAGACATATGCAATTAATAACAATGCTATAGGAATTGTTTGGTAATAACTCATAGCGAACACCTTTTTGTTACATCATACTCAGGTGTTGGGATTAGTTTTTCATTGAATTGTTCAGTTGGGAAAAATAGTATAGAGCCGTGATTGGTTGAACCTACACCAACCGATTTTTTTTTGTCGTTAGTACTTATATAGTTACTTAACTGATATGCGTACAAAACTATTTTTTCGTACTCACGGTTTTGTAACACTGTTATGTAACTCATAAAGAGCCATCTGTCTCTATGCTTTTAACAAAGATTCTATTATCATTAACCATCTCTATAAGTCTTTTACATACCGAACAAAGAAGTATATCTACATCTTCGCAAGCCTCATGACTGTTTTGATCTCTGTGTTCGCCAAACTCTATAATCCTATCAAAAACATCTAAAAGTTCTTTTACGTTCAACCCCATAATATGTGGCGAACTAATTCCTTCAATCATAGCCCAAGCTCCTCACGCGTTTCTATCTTTGTATTTATATTGTCTGTAATGATTGCTGTTGGATATTCTAACATTAGAATAGCGGCTGCTTGTCCAGCTGAAGTTGCCTTTATAAACTCAATGCGAGTTACCGGGTCGTCTTGCTTTATGTAGTGTACTTCATAGTACCGAGATTTGTCTTTAAACATTTTGTTGTAGCCTTTGTTAGTGCGTTAGAACTTGCAATAGATTGATTATTTTAGCAAGTTATTTTTCTATGTTTGTAAAAAAATACCCAGACCGGCAAAAGTCTGGGCATAAACGTACTAACAACATTGGCTACTTGCGCGATTAGACGCCTGTAGAAACATCCTCGAAAGGAATGATATGACACTAAATACAGATAAAAAAGATAAAAAGCAAACTATATATGGTGATTTTGCAGCTAAATATTTCGAGTTAGGGCTTTCGGTTGTACCTATAAGTCCGGGTACAAAACAGTGCTTTATGAAAGGGTGGAATAGACTCTGTAAAGAGTTGCCACCTTTAGACTTTCAAGAAAAATTAGCAGAAAAGTATGAGGCACATAATATAGGTCTAGCGGTAGGGCCTGCTTCTGGTATATGTGCCTTTGACTGGGACTATGAGGGACCAAATGCCGATGTGTTGGAAGATTTTATAAAAGGAATATTGCCACCATCTCCTGTTATAAAAGTAGGCAAGAAGGGTTGGACGGCCTTCTATAAGTATAGTGACGGCTTAAAGAATATAAAAGGAAACGGGTTCTATGACTTTTTGTACGATAATTGCTATACAGTCCTGCCCCCCAGTCAGCATAGTGGTGATATTTATTATAAATATGTAACACCTGATACGTTGCTAGACATTTCATTGGATGACCTGCCAACGCTACATAGATCTATGTTCAAGAGTATCAATAGATTTGTTGGTCAAGATCAGGATGAGTTAGAAAACTACAGAACACCGAATAGAATGGGAAGACACAATAGAATCTTTGGTTTTATTATGCAAAAGAGTTCACAAGTAAAATCAATAGATGATTTAATCCTACAAACAGATATATACCACAACACTGTCATAACTAAGGACCCTAAGGGTTCATATTTTACAGGTAAAGACGATTGTAAAAAGTTGGTAGAGCGTGTTGTTAAATGGAAAAAGGAAAAACTTTCTAGCGATGGTATCAATTGGGACATAGGTATGTTCGAGATTGAAGAGAATGGTAAAAAGAAGTTAGACTTTAATACTTTTTGCGAATTTTTAGAGTTTCACTTCCAAGACATAAGAAAAGATATAATAAGTGGTGTTGTTAAGTATAGAAATGACAAAGACGTGTTTATGTCCATTCTTAATATAGAGAAAACCATTAAAGCACTAGCTATAGAGAGTGGACTTCCTAAAAATAATATACCAGAGTTACTAGAGCGATATTGTACTGAAAAGAAGCCAGAGTTATTAATAGACATACCTAAATACGATCATAAAGAAGACTACATTGCTCAGTTAGTGGGTAAATTACAATTCTCTAATATATCTACTGAGTATGGAATAGAATTGTTTAAGCAGTACCTATCTACAATATGGTTACGTTTTAGAAATAATAAAGTACAAAACAACTGGATTATATTTCAAGGTGCTCAAGGTGTAGGTAAAGATTATTTCTTTGATTATTTATTTGAGGGATTCGGTCACTATTATTCAGAGATAAGTTTAGATGGATATCAGAAAAAAGACATATACGATGCTATCGAATCATTACTTGTTGCATACGTACCTGAGTTTGATGAGTCAAAATCAAAATCAATAGCTACACTAAAGTCAATAGCTACTACTAATAATGCTACTTATAGGCCAAGTTATAAACGAGATGCTGAACGCCATGAGTTTAGGCACTCCTTTGTTTCTAGTGCTAACCCAGATAATTTACTTAGAGATTCAACAGGTAATAGGCGCTTTTGGATCTTTAAAATAGATAAAATAGACTGGGATTACAGAAAAATACCACAAAACCAACTCATTGCTCAAATGGTGTGGTTAGCAGATCAAGAGTATAAGGCTAGTAAAGAGGCCGTTGCAGCAATGGCCGTATTTATAGCTGATGAAACACCTGACGATATGGATAGGTATGTATTTGAAACATGCAATGCAGTAATCAAAAAATACTGGGATGGATTAACAGAGTCGGGAAAACAAAAAAAGATTAGATGGGCAGTTATAGCTGAAGAAATAGGCAAGGTAGCAAAGAATCACAGTATGTATATACGCGCCACTCAAACAATAATGAAGAAGTTTGGTATAGCTAAAAAGGATCGGGATGGGACTTATTATGTGCCTGTTTTTGAGTCATCAAATGAAGATGCTGAAAAAAAGAGCGCTTCGGAAAAAAAGAAAGTGCTTAATTATGCGACAAACGCATGGGTAGATCGGTGATAAAGGCAATAATGCGGTCACGCGGTCACATTGCGGTCATCTGTAAGTACCTGTTTTTATTAAAATATGATCGCAGTGATAGGAGTGATAGGAGTTTATAATAGAGTATTATTATTATAATATTATATATATATAGGGAAAAGTTTAGCGATCACGGGTAGAAATAACAACTAAGCAAAGGAGTAGTTAAATGGAGACACTAGTAAACCACGACAGAGCAATGAGACAAGGACCAGATACGATTGATTATTATTTAGGCAGAGCGCCTAAGGGCTATACGATTGAGCAAAAGCTAAAATATGCAGAGCTATGTACAAAAGATTATCACTCGGTTGTTACAACTGAAGCTAATGAGGCTGTAGCAAGGGATACTGCACTAACACTAAGCCATATTGCTTTACGAGAAGAAAGAGAGAGAATGGAGATAGGGTAACCTTACTAAAGTCTAGATCCGCATACCAAGATGACCATGGATGGTTTGATTGATTTAATTAAGCTGTGAAAAAGATGACCGAGGTATGTAAGTGCCCTGAATGTGGCAACGCGGATTTAGCAGAAATAAGGGTAGTACTTGATACTGACCCTGAAGTGACTGAATTGGTCGATTATTGTGCGCCTTGTGGAGTTATCCTTACTGAAGAGAAGGCTTGGTTTGATGAAGGTGATATTGTTGAGTTCGAATACATACACTAGGCGTGATTTAAGGCCTGTGAGCGCTGCTCTAAGCGACTTTTTCATGAAATTGGCATGATTAGGCACGATCTAGGTCCAGACGCCTTGGACTTGATATGCCTTAGTTAGTTTCAAGCATGTTTATTATTATATATATTATAACACATATCGGCAATTACTTAAAGAAAAACTTTAATGTTCGCATATATACGAAGTTTTTACTAAATTTATTCGTATATATACGAAGTAAATGAAAAGTGCAGGCCCCACGCGACTGAGGCATATCGGATCTTTCACATATTTATTGAGGGCCGCATATGTTTGCGTTGCCGGTTTTTTACCCTCAGTCAGTGTGTCTCCAGTGGTCTTTTTAGGCTTTGCAGCACAATCTCCCACAGCTTCCCACACCGCTGCACAAGAACTGTGATTTATCACAATTGTGATAACAATGCAAGGCAATGCATAATAGTAGGTACTTGACCTTAGTCTAATATGTAAAAAATGCCTAAACTTTGATCTAGAAACTGGTGTAATGATTATGTGAAAAACAAGAGCGTCTTAGTCATATCCGATATGCACATCCCTTATCACCATAAGGACTTGTTGGACTTCCTAAAAGCCATTAAACGCAAGTTCAAGCCCGATCGGGTGATCTGCATTGGGGATGAGATAGACGCTCATAGTTTTTCCATGCATCAGGCAGACCCTTCTTTATTCTCACCTGGCGATGAAATGAAACACGCTATTCATGAGTTAGAAAAAATATATGAAATATTCCCTGAAGTTGACGTTGTTGAAAGTAACCACGGGTCCATGGCCTTTCGAAAACAGAAGGCAAGTGGACTCCCAGTACATCTTTTTCGGTCATATTCTGAGATACTAGAAGCACCTAACAAATGGAAGTGGCATAAAGATTTAACAATACAATTACCTAACGGTGAGTACTGTTACTTTCATCACGGTAAGTCAGCTAAGCTCTTATCACTTAGCCAGTCCGTAGGTATGAGCGCTGTATGTGGACACTTTCACGAAAGCTTTTGTATAACTCATTGGGCAGGACCTAAAGCATTGTATTTCGAGATGCGTGTTGGATGTCTAATTGATAATGAAAGCCTTGCGTTTGCATATAATAAAAACAACACAAAGAAACCAATCATAGGATGTGGAATCATAATCGATGGCCAACCTAAATTAATTCCAATGGTATTAGATAAGGTGGGTCGATGGGTAAGAAAAATAGTTTAAAAGAGGTAGTTTGTTTTGGGCAAAAAATCAAAATCAAATATGAAGATCTACAAGACACGCTTAGTTGTGGGCTGTACCACTATGACATTAAAGAAATATCTATACACAAAGATCTTAATGACAAAGACAGGGCGCATACTATTGTTCACGAGATGGTACATGCCTTTTTTGATAGGACTGGACTCAATCAAACAACTATTCCTTTTGATCTACAGGAAATTCTTTGCGAAAACTTAGCTACATTTTTCCTTGAAAATTTTGATTTCGACATATAGCCTGTTATATAAATATGACATATGGTGCCAAAAAGGAATATCACATTTATGAAATTTAATTGTAGTTATACAAGCTTAGAGGATATTCATAAACTTATACCTAATCCAAAAAATCCTAACAACCATCCAGATAAACAAATTGCAATGTTATCTAAGATTATTGATTACCAAGGACAGCGTTCACCTGTTGTTGTTAGTAAGCGTAGTGGTTTTATTGTTAAGGGTCATGGACGATTAGAGGCGTTGCAAAAGCTTGGTTGGGATAAGGTAGCAGTTGACTATCAGGAGTATGAGTCGGAGGCACAAGAGTATGCAGACCTTATTGCTGATAACAAGATTGCAGAGTTAGCAAAGCATGATGATTCGTTAATGTTAGATACAATAAAAGATTTAGACATGCAGGACTTTGATTTTGAGTTGTTAGGTATGGATGATTTTGTTTTACCTATAGAGGCAGATCCGGCTAAGGATATGATTGAAGACGATGTACCAACAGATGTGGATACTAGGTGTAAGCCTGGTGATGTGTGGGTACTAGGTGAGCATAGATTGTTGTGTGGTGATGCTACTTCTATTGATGCTGTGGATAAGTTAATGAATGGTGCTAAGGCTGATATGGTTTTTACTGATCCACCTTATGGCATGAACTACTCAGGTAGAGGTGAGAATATATCTAATAAAATAATGAATGACGATATAGATCCATCTGAGTTTTAGAACTTAGTTCCAGAGATTTCCGAGCGCTATATATGGGGTCGAGTTGAGAATTACAAACACTTATTAGAGGAGCCAAGAGATACTATTATCTGGAAGAAAAACAACTTTGGTATGGGGCGAGGTTATCGTGGCCAATATGAATGCTGTTTTTATTATGGTAGCTTTAGTGGTTCTGATTCAGATGTATGGGAGCATTCCAGGGACCGCGATTATGTACATCCCACGCAAAAGCCAGTAGAGTTATGTGTGAGGGCTATAGGTAACAGTAAGCCAAAGACAGTCTTAGACCTATTCGGTGGCTCAGGCTCAACACTAATAGCGTGTGAAAAAACAAATCGAAAATGTTACATGATGGAACTAGATCCTAAGTATTGTGATATTATACTATCTAGATGGGAAAAGTATTCAGATAAAAAGGCGGAGTTATCGGTAGACCAGCAATAAAGCTAGATGATGAGAAGTTAAAGAAGTTCTTAAGGCTTAAGCCAACTATACGTGCAACAGCTGACTTCTTTGATGTCCATTACAATACTATTGATAAGTATATTAAAGAACACTTCGGTTGTACATTTGGTGAGCTTAGAGATAAGCAGATGTCTCACACTAGGTATGCATTAATACAAAAAGCAATAAGTGAGGCACTAAACGGCAACACTACGATGTTAATATTCTCTTTAAAGAACTTATGTGGTTGGGCAGACAAGCAAGAGTTAGATGTGGCTCAGAATACATTTACATTAAACTATAACTTGGAGAAGCATGCAGACGAGTACGCCAAATCTATTGAAGTTCCAACCTCTAAAGGCTCAATACCAGATAATACAGGACATTCGGAATAATTTCGATTATGCCACTGGAGCTCATGAAGTATTGCTATCTGGATCAGTAGGTAGTGCTAAGTCGTTAACACTTGCGCATATAGTTGTTAGTCATTGTGTTATGTATCCTAATGCACGTTTTGGAATAGGCAGACTAAGTCTACCTGATTTAAAGCGCACGTTATGTATTAAGATTAAAGAGCATTTACATGAGACAGGTATTGACTATAGATACAATCAGTCCACAGGGTCATTTACATTTGGTAATGGCTCAACTGTACCGGCAGTTACATGGGGGGACGGTAACTTGTCTAAGCTTGGGTCTCTTGAGTTAAGCGGTTTTGCAGTTGAGGAAGTGACTGAGACCAAGACAAAGGAGCCATGGGATGTGTTGTCTCAGCGTGTAGGTAGGCAGCAGCACATACCAGAGCAGTTGCTAATTGGGGCGACCAATCCAGATAGTCCAAGCTCATGGGCTTATAAGAGATTGGTTACTAATAAGCATCCTAATGTTCATTGTTATTTTAGTAAGACGTTTGATAACCCTTATTTGCCAGACAGTTATACAGAAAAGCTTAAGGAAACTCTCGATGCCAAGATGGTAAGGCGTATGGTTTATGGTGAGTGGTTAGAATTAAGTACTGAAGTTTTATATTACTCGTATGATAAAGAGCATAACTATAAAGACGAATCATACGAGCCTAAGGTCCAGTTTCCAATTCATATGTGTTGGGATTTCAATATAGGAGCAGGAAAGCCTTTTTCAATGTGTTTTCTCCAGTATGTTAACGGGACATTTCATGTGTATAATGAAGTTGTCATGGAAGGCCAGCGTACTGGCGACATGCTTGACGAGATGTATGAGAGGGGTTTAATCAATGGACGATTTAAGTACATTGTTAATGGTGACAGAAATGGGAAAAATAACGACACCAGAAGCAAACATAGCGATTATTCTATTATCGATAATTTCCTTAGTAATGTTTTATGCCGTGATACAAAGAAACATATAAAGTATGAAATCGACGTGCCTCTTTCTAACCCTCCTATTCGTACTCGCCACAACTTGGTTAACGGCGCTATATGTAATAGTAAAGGTGATAGACATCTTTTTGTATATAGAGATGCACCAACTGTCGATGAGGGTTTGAGGTTGACCAAGCTAAAGGCTGGCGGGCAATATACTGAAGACGATAAAGATAGCTATCAGCATATCACAACTGCTCTTGGTTATAGTATCGTTTCTATATTAAATAAAGAAAACCGTGGTAACACAATAACCATGATGAATAGATAATAGGGGACATGATGGCAGACTTAATGAACATTGCTTATCGTAAACAGATAATTGATGAGATAAACTCAGATGAAAACAAAGACCGCAAGAAAGAATCGTTAAAGAGATTCGAGATATTTAAAGATAGACATGAGCGCTACATATTACAGAAGCTTCAAGAGGAGTTTAGTAATAAGACAGTTAGAGAGATGCGTAAGGTTCTCTCAATTAACATCGCTCCTAGAATCATTAAAGAAGAGGCGAGTATATATAACACTGAGCCAGTAAGAACGTTTGGTGATTGTGATGAGAGAGAAGTTGAAGCGCTAGAAGCTCATTATGAAGCAAGTAATGTAGATGTACAGATGCGAATAGCTAACGAATATTATAAGTTATTCGATCAATGTGCGCTATATATGGTGCCTAAAGATGGTAAACTATGGCTTAAACCACTAGCGCCACATTGGTATGATGTTATCCCTCAAGATGATAACCCGGAAAAGGCTGCAGTATATATCCTTAATATCTTAGATAAGCAGCCGTACTTAAACGCACCTCTTACTAGAACGGACAATAGATACGGTACAGGTAGTGATATTAATAAGAAGCGTTTAGTTAGTGACGGTGACAACCAAACGATAGCAGATGCAGATGATTATAAGTCAGAGTTGAATAGATACGTTGTTTGGTCTGATGATTACCACTTTATTATGAACGGTCTTGGCGCAATAGTTGGCGACATAGACAAGGTAGATAATGATCTTGGGCAATTGCCATTTATAGATGTAGCAAGCGAAAAGGATTTCGAGTTCTTTTGCAGATACGGTAATACGGTAACAGACTTTGCAGTCGACTTCGGTGTTCAACTATCGGATCATTCAAACATATTAAGAATGCAGGGTTATTCTCAAGCCATCATTGCTAGTGAGGAGGAGCCAGCTAATCTAGTTGTTGGGCCTAATCACACTATGTGGTTGAAGATTGATCGTAACTCTACATTACAACCAAGCTTTAGTTTTGCATCCCCTAGTCCAGACTTGAACAGTAGTCTTGAGACATTAGAGACACAGCTTAAGTTATTGCTTACATCACGTGGTATAGATCCAAAGACTATCAGTGGTAAGGGCGACGGTACTAACTTTACAAGTGGTTTAGATAGACTACTTAGCATGATTAGTAAGTTCGAGGCGAGCCGTAGTGATTACATCTTGTTTACAGGTATAGAGAAGCAGCTGGCTGACTTAATAATCGCATGGAATAACTTATTACAAGATGCAACTGATCCAAAGATAGCACTTGATGATGACTTAAAGAATGGAACTATCAGTGAGGATTGTGAGTTGAGTGTTTTATTTGCTCCGCCAGAGATAGTGCAAACTAAGAGCGAAAAAGAAGATAGTGTGATAAAATTAACAAATGCTAAGTACATGACTAAGGTCGAGGGGCTAATGGAACTTAGAGGTATAGATGAGGATATGGCACGGGAAGTGTTAGATAAAATGGAGGAGGAGCAGGCTATTAAGCTGCCTCAAATAATTCCATTTGAAGAGAAGGTTGAAGACAAGGAAGCCGATGGGCCTGAAGATAAAGAAGAATAATGTCGAGCAGACTATAAATTTAAAAGAGACGTTTGGGATTGACTTCAGAGGTAAGAACAATCTCAAGGAGCTTATTGGTCAGGCAATTATTGATAGGATAGTTGAAAGGTCTGAGGCCGGTGATGGCGTTAAGATAAGCGCAGATGGTTCCGGTGTTGAAGTTAAACTTCAAGCACCATATTCTGAGACATATGCAGACAGTTTAGATTTCAAAGCAGCGGGTAAATCAAAAGACACAGTTAATATGACCCTTACTGGTGACATGCTTGGTCTCTTAGATATTAAGCGTATCAAGGGTAACAGCATAACAATTGGTTGGAATGATAAGAATGAGAACGCTAAGTCATTTAATCATATGGTTGGCGATACGGTTCCTCAGAGATTGTTCTTTGGAGTAAGCAATGAAGAGTTGACTGATATAAAGAAGGATTTCGAACTTGATATTAAGAATGCATTAAAAAGGAATTAAGTGTTGGGACTTGTGGCATGGCTGTAATATTTAAAATAAAAAACTTAGATAGTTTTATCTTAAATCTAGAGAGAAAATTTAATAAAATAGTAAATGACAAGAAGTTGCTCACAGAGATAGGGCGAGTTTCTTCTGATAGAATGAAATTCGAAGCTCGAAGAACTACTCCGCTGCAGGGTAATAAGCGTGGTCGTTTCCCTTCTGGTTATCCAACGGACGGATCAATAAGAATAAGAGACCGGCTAGGTCGTAATAACGCGACACACCCAGCCTTTGATCCGGCCAGGGGCAACTTGACTATAACTGGTCAGTTAATAAATGCTATTAAGTTTGAAATAAGCAAGGGGGAGTTAGTTTTCTTCATAGACGGTAAGCGCCGGGCATATAAAAACCCAAATGGCGAAAAAATACCAACTAAAGACAACTCAGAAGTATACAAAGACTTGGTTGTGCGAAATCGCAATTTTTCAGTCCTAGGGGTGGATGCGCAATTAAGGAAAAGAATAAAACAGATAATAATAAGAAGTTTTAGACGAGTACGATAGGTCCAATAGAAGATTGGCCTTGAAATTAACATTATAAAGGAGTTACAATAAATGGATATTACGAATCAAGACGGCAGTGCCGCAACTGAAACAACTGTCAGTGACAATAATCAGAACAACTCAACAGAACCCGGAACTACTAGTAGTAGTGACACTGTAGCATACGACACTCACAAGAGGTTGTTAGGCGAAAAGAAAAAGCTTCAGTCTAAATATGAACAGTCAGAAGTAGAGCTTAACGAATTAAGAGAGGCTAAGTTATCTGCAGAGGGAAAGAAAGACGAGTTACTTGATGCGTACAAAAAGAGGGTTGCAGAAATGGAAGCTAAGGTAAATAACTTTGCCTATAGTTCAGTTTCGAATGCAGTTCGACTGAAGGCTAAAGAGATGGGTTGTATTAGTGACGATAAGTTAGTTAAGCATTTAGATCTTAGCACTTTAACCATCGGTGATGGGTTCCAAGTAGATAGCGATGAGGTAAAGACTATGTTAGAGAATGCCAAAAAAGAAATGGGATTCTTTTTCAAGACAGTTAATCCAAACGTTAATAACGACGTACCTAATGCCAATCCAAACCTAGAGAACGGTAGACCAGACTTCAGTAAGATGAGTAGAGAAGAGCTAGCAGCCTTTGGTAAAAAACATGGGTTATAGCATTAACAGAATTTAATTAGGAGGCCACGAATGGCAGATACTATATCAACACCAGGATTATCGGCAGAGCTAATACTCGCCACAGTACAAAAAGAACTAGCCTTTGCAGCTAAGTTAAGAGGTCAGATCTCTGACGTTTCAGCTTTTGCAGAGCCAGGAAAAGATCAAATCTCTTTCCCTAAGTTATCTAGCTTTACAGTTGTAGACAGAGCAGCTGGAGTAGCTGGCGATGCGACTGCGTTAACAGATACTAAAGATACATTAGACCTAGATTTCAACGCATATGTAGCTTGGATCATTGACAGTAAGTCAAAGATGCAGACTAGCATTGATGCTGAATTACAGAATGCCGCTCGTGCAGCCGCTGCTCAAGGTCGTTATGTAGACACACAAATCATTGCTGAAGCTGAGACTGTAGGTAATGCAATTACTACTGTTTCTCCTTTAGTTACTAGAGATGTAATCTTAGAGATGCAGGAAGAGTTACTATTAAGAAACGCTGACATCGAT
>Ga0164315_10003403_pt1 | contig 12341 bp, 19 predicted proteins | sample GuaBasSedimGuay6_FD_113737 | JGI IMG/M metagenome (GOLD analysis project Ga0164315, IMG submission 113737) | Subseafloor sediment microbial communities from Guaymas Basin, Gulf of California, Mexico - Guay6, Core 4569-2, 0-3 cm | ecosystem: Environmental > Aquatic > Marine > Hydrothermal vents... | reverse complement strand
TGATCAAAAATTACTGCCTCTTGACCCTTCGCCATATTTGCAATTTTTTCACCATAGCGGTTAAAAGTTGCATTGAATAAATGAATCATTTCTTTAACGGTTATTTCACGCCCATTACGTTTGTCATTTAAACGATCAAAAAAGTGACCTCTTAATGTAATGTCCACACCTAACGCACGGAATAAGTCATCAGCATAATGCTCGACCGACTTCATTTCACTATATGACATCTCAGATAAAAACTCTAAAAAAGTTTTCATTTGTCGGTTTCATCCTCTTCTATCTCAAAGGTCTTATTTTTAACCCATTTCTGAAAGTCTTTTTTCATTCGTTTATACATTATATCTCGACCTTCGTCACCCATGCTTGGAGTGTTCCCCTGAAAATTTCCTTTCATCGGGTGCAATGGAATTTCATTTTTGTGTGCGTATTGTTGAAATTGTAATTGCACCTGAGACTGAATTTCATCTATCTCATGATCAACTAATTTTAAACCTTTCAATTTACCACGAACGGCTTTTTCATTTCCAACAAGTGACCCTGCTAATCCACCAAAGTCTTTTTTAAAAATACAGTTACAAATATTTTCGGGTGTTGGTTTGCCAGAAATTGACTCCATGAATAGTTTAAATGATTTCATATAGGCACAACCGTTTTTTCTAACGCTGTGAGTGAGGCGTGAAGTCCTCGCATTTTGGACTTGTCTACATATTGACTTAATTTTGTTTTAACTTCGGAAAAGGCTTTTTTGATTTGATCTACAATTGAAGATGTGGCTTTTTTAAGATTTGCACCGATATGCCAACCTGTGACAGCATCAATAATATGAATAGGGCCAGTTATTGCATGTAATGTAACCATATCTAAATTAGTTAAAAATTGCATTACGTCTGCTTTAGAGACACGTCCTGCTATCTCTTTAACGGCTCCCTTATCGCCTCTAATGCCTGCCATGAAAAGTTGAGCTACACCCTTACCCGTCTTAATAAGTTGCTGTATAAGCCCCTGACCACTTCCATGAGCGTGTAATCCTACTATACCTAGAGATTTGCCCACCAATTCTTTTGTGATTGGTTGTGTAAGGAAGTCTTTAATTTTACCCTCTGATAACAATCCATCACGGGTAAACATAGACTCAAAGATAACGCCATCCATAGCATGAATCAAAGTCATTTCAATAATGACTTGTTCAAACTGCGTTTGGGTTTTGTATTGCTGAAAAGAAAGCATAAAGACCTCTATAATTTTTATTATATTAGTATTTATGCTTTTTAAAATTGTGTTAAATTAGAGTCCTAATACATCATTGAGAATTTTATCAATGTCATCTTTTTTGCAAATCAGACGTAAATAAAATGGAAGTGTACTATTTGCTGAGACTGTGCGTAGTTTGGTGAAACATTCGACCCCCTCTTTATCCATAAGGGTAATCAATTTTTTGTCACCCGTCCCAAACTTTGTAATTTCACCTCTGAAATTATAGTAAGGACATTCTACAATGTCCCCTACTTCAAACGTTATAGTGTCTATCATGATAACGCTCTTTGCCCCCCATTCAATTGAGGATTAACCGACAATGAAGAACCATAGTCATAACCTGAACGGCTCCCTTTTGCACTTGAACGCTTGCCCTCAGTTATATCATAACGTCCTAAATAAGCCTTGTTTGCCTCAACTCGAACGGTTCTAATGTCCATTGGCACTAAACCCGTCCCGACAATAACCTCTGTTTCGTCTGCCTTTTCAGCGTCAATTATTTTATTACAACTCTGACAGATACCCATTGAAGCACCGTTTTTAAACTGAGTTTTCATAGATGTTAAGCGGAATTGTTTTGCCTCTTTATTCACCGACTTAATAAGATAAGCAATGATTAACATTGCCGTTGTTCTGTTTGAGTCACTGCCAATCACAACATGACGGTTTCGGTTACGGATAAAATATTCACAATGGTAAAGCTCTGCGACTTTGTTATAAATGTGTTTCGTCCAGTAATGAACACCCTTGCCCACGTCTTCCCCGACTTCTTCCAGTTCAACATCTAAAATTGAAGTCATTGACATGTCATGCTCACGTAGCAATTTGTTTGCTCGCTCCATTGCAATACTTGCCTCATGCACATTTGTATTGTTGCCTGCAAGAGCCAAAAGTTTTTTAATTCGTTCAATAATTTTTTCGTTTGACATAATATGGTTTCCTCTAAAGTTTAATTTCAAAGCGATTACGCATTTTTTCTAATGCAAATTCTGGGACGCTATGAACGTTTTGCCCTTCGTGTCTGTTTTCAACAATAATTGAAAAAACAGTATAGCCGTGTTTTTCTGCCATGTCATAGTAGGGTTTCATTTCCCACTCTTCGGTAAAAGTATTTGCAACGGCAATGTCTTTTAAGTCTGTCATTGACATTTCGGTGTTGTCCTGACAAAACTTATGAGCCTGTGGCAGTAAAGCAGGCTTAAAATTGTATGTGTTATATAGTGGATCTATAAAGTACATATCAGCACTGAAAATATGATCTACTGGTAACTTTTCAGCGAAAGTAGACTTGCCACAACCTGAAACACCACGTACTAAATATAAAGTTTTCATTATTTTTCTACCTTAAAAGTTACAATGCCCCAGTCATACGTTTTCACAAGATTACCATCGACAACCTTTGACCCTTTCTTTTCACCATAAACCAAACACAAATCTTTACCGTCACCTTTGAAATGATAATCTCTTGAACGCACTGTTAAAACGCCTGTAGAATGTCGCTCCATTTTTGGCTTCATAACAAATTGACCATTTGAAAATTCAATGCCATTGTCGGTCACTGTCATTTCTGTTTTTGGGTCTACACCTTGAGCAACTAAATGGCTCTCATAAAACTTGATCATATCATCCCAGTCTTCGACTGTTTTTGTACCAGTAACAAATTTTTCAACACGTTTGCCATTAGCATTTTTAAACCATTCAGTAGCACTTGTCATATTTTTTCCTTTTGTTCTCAATTCAGGCTGTATTATACCCCGAAAGATAGGGGAAGGTCAAGGTATTATTACAATTTAATTAAAGGTTTTGGTTCCCACTCAGCAACCCGTTTTTCCTGCCATTCGATATAATTATCAATTTCGGTGATGTGTCGCTCTAAGTGTCTGATATACCTAGCATTTTCAAATTTAACTGCCTCTTCGATAGTGTCTGGACTTTTTCCATAATGTGATATTTTTTCAGACCCTTTTCGCTCGCCTTTTTTGATAACCCACTTCCATGTTTTAAATGTTTCATATTCGCCATCTAAAACAAGCACTCTTTTTTCCCAAAAATATTTATGATTTTGGTATGTGTATCTCCAAACGTCATTAGGATCAACCGCTTCTGCCAACTTTGCCATTTCAGCTTCAATGCGTTTTTTCTGCTCTGTAGCACTGACAATAAACCCTTCAATTAAGTCTGTTGACTCTTCAAAGGGTGCATGGTTAGCACCACCACATACGCCATTAAAAAAGCCCCAGTCCACGGTATATCCATGCTTTGATAGTACGCCATTAGGTAGCTTTTGCATCGCCCCACAACCCTGACAAGTACCCTTATGTGTTGATTTAGCCATAATATAATTTCCTCTGTTTAATTAATTTCAATACCGCCTATTATACACGAATCTGAGGGAAGGTCAAGGAATTAATAATAAATTTTTGAATAACCCAGTGAATCAGTACGTTCTGGTAAATACTCTTCATAGTCTTCACCTGTTTCGGCTTCAACCTTAGCGATAAAATAACCAACGTCAACGCCAGAAGCTCCGTCTAAAACGATCCCTTCTACTGTATTACCATACATACCACGTCCTGCATATTCAGGATCAAGTGTTGCCGTGCCTTCGCCTCTTGAATTGTCAATTTTAACAATGGCTCTTTCAAAAACTTCTTTTTTAGATAACATATGGTTTCCTCTGTGTGTTTAACTTCAATAACACACATTATACACGAATCTGAGGGAAGGTCAAGGTTTTTCTTGATATTCTCTCATTTCCCAATGTTTCGCTTCAAATTCCATAATAATATAGCGTGTTTGATTGTTGAATTTTTCACCTGACATATAGTGTGCTAACGTCCACGCCCCTTTAGCATCAGCAGGCTTTGCCCATATCGTTTTACCATGCCCAGTTGTCCAATATTTATTTGTCTCAATGTCCAAAATTTTGTAAAGTTTATTAGGTAATTCTTTAAAGTTTTTCATTTCTATTTGCTCTCTGTATCTGTTGTTTAACATAGATAGTACGGTATGATTTAGGGTGTTCTGGCTCATGAGAGCCGTTGTGAGCGACTTTCTCAAAGCAGTTAGGGCAGAACCAACCCCATATACCAAAGTAATCAGATAACGTCCACCACGCACCCCCTATATGCCCATAGGGTACTCGACAATTATCACAAGATGGCTTATCCACTTTTGTCTTTGCCAAGATAAGTTAGGCTAACAATGTGAACGTCTTTAATAATCTCAGAATGGACAATCCCCCGTTTCAATTCGTTGTAATCTTCACCTGTTAAAATTTTAGTATTGCAAGCGGTAATTCCGTCATGAAAACTTCCAGTTTTAAAGTCATGGGCACTATAATGGTAAATGAAACTCATTTTCTGCTAACTCCAAAAATTGTTCGACTTGTTCTGCAAGCCCGTTATAATTTGCCAGTTGTGAATACCCATCCAAAGCCTGACCCTGTGTGGCAATGCTCTCATTGCCATTTTTAATTCTAATCATATCATTTAAAAACGCAGAGGCGTAGGCAATGTAAACTTCATTGTAACTTGGTGGATCGTCTGGCTGTCTCATTAGTAGGTTAACTGCCTTTTAGGTTTTGGTGTTGTATCATCTTTAGGTTTTGATGTTGTCATTGCACCCTGAGTCACGTTTTGACCCTCATCTTCAATATCATATATTAACATTTTTTCAACCTCTACACCAACCACAAATTTACTATAGAAATTTTTGTTACCATAGCGTGATTTTAATTGTTTGATCATCAATTGGTTTAACATGTCAAGTTCATCGGTTCTGATAACTGCTACCATAAAGTCAGCCGTAGCAGGTAAACCAAAACTTTCAGCCGTGTCTGTCATATCAACATCAGTGTCAGTCGATCCCCCACGGTTTGTTTGTGTTGCTGTCCAGAGTGGTACTTTATGTTGAACGGCTAACCCTCGAAGTTCTTCTGCAATTGCCTTAACGTAAAAATAAGAATTTGTGTTGGCTAACTTAACCCGTGAGGATGCCATAATTCCGATATAGTCTACCATGATAACATCAGGTTTAAAATTCTTTTTAAGCCTAAGCTCTTGAAGCAATTGACCAAAATGACCAACATGTGCTGAGGAAGTTGGATATTCTTTTACAATAAGTGTCCCTTGCGTTTTTTTACGCAAGTCTTTAATGTTGGTAAAGAAAGTATCTTTGCTACAATTCTCAACATTTTTGACTGTCATATCAAATAGGTTAGCATCAACACGATTGGAGATCGCTTCCTCTGCCATTTCCATTGTAATGTAAAGAACGTTCTTACCTTGCATAAGATAAGTTGAGGCAAGGTGGATCAATAATAACGTTTTACCAACGTTTGGCCCTGCCATGACAATGTTTAATGTCTTATCAGGAACGCCACCGTTTGTGACCAGATCAAACATTTTTAAATTAAAAGGTAATCTGGCAAGGTCTAGGCTATAAAATTCAAAACGTTCTTTTGCGTCTTCAAAGTAGTCATGACCAATATGCGTATCAAATGAGACCGAAAGTGCGTCTTTTAATAGGTCTGGGAGTGCATGTTTTGTTAGGGTTTGTTTTTCATCTTCACCGTCAATGATACTTATTGACTCACGAATTGCGTTAGTCAGTGCTTGATCCTGACAAAACTTTTCAGTCGTGTCTAATAACCATTGCATATTAGGGGGCTTGTCTTGCTCTAAAATTTCAATTGTGTCTACAACGTCATCAAATTCTGATTCCGTCAAAGAGTCGTCATTAGAAATTTCATGTCCTAACGCTTCGTGGGTGGGTGCTACATTATAATTACTATAGTATTCAATAAAATTCTTATATATTAATTTAGTTGAATTTTGAGTAAAGTATGCAGTCTTTAAAAAGGGTATGACTTTCCTTGCGTACTCGTCATTTTCTAAGAGATTAGTTAATACAAGTTCTTCCGACAATTTATTTTCCTGTATTCTTCAAGAGAAAAGCTAATTATATGTGAGGGGGTCAGATATTGCAAGTCTTCATTTTTGCCAATCATTACCTTAATTTTGCCAATTTCGCTAACATATTCGTCATAAATGGCAGTCCCACACTTCTCAACTTTACTAAGTTTTCTCACAAGGATTTGTCCTGTAAATTAGTCTGAAAAAACTATTTATAAAATGAGAAAATTATAACTCGACTATTAATTCAGGGTCAAAGTCTGGGTTTTCTTCATACCTAACGTAACCCCTTGGATTACAAAGCACTCGACAATCTCTAAGCTCATAATCTAAGCTAACGTGCGTGTGACCATGCACCCAAAGGTCTGCCATAGCAAGCCACTCTTCCATATTATCAGAGGCATAAGCAGAATTTAATTCAGCACCCCTTGTATTATAGAATTGTGGACTAATTGACTTAAAAGAGGGTAAGTGGTGCGTTATGACCACTTTCTTTCGAGGATCGTCTTTAAACTCTTCTAAACGATCCCACAAATAATCCCTTGAAATTTTATTTTCAGCTATCCAGTTTGCAGGTGAAAATGGTTTTTCGTTGTATAGAATGTGAACAAAATCATTCATTCCATAACGGGCATTATTCATTGCAATCGGATCACCGTCATTAAAATCAGTCCAAAGAACTGCACCCATAAAAATAATATCATCAAGCACAATCATTTCATTTTGAAGAAAGTGAAAGTTTTCATGGTCACTTTTAATTTGTTCAAACTCTACATTAGAATTGACAACCGAACCCTTTGAATAATATTCATGGTTGCCTGCAATCATTACAACGTGCTTAAAACGAAAACACATTTCATCCATAAACTCAATCATTATGTGTTGAGTGATTGGTGCAACGTCACCTGCCAGAACTAAAATTTGTTCGTCTTCACCTTCAAGAACTGGCACATCAAGATCGCCAAACTCAATGTGAATGTCTGACATAATTCTTAATTTATTCTTGCTCATTGTCCTGCTCATTTTGTTGTTGGATTGAAAATTGAACTAACTTCAATGCAGTTTCAGATAACAAGTTTTCAAATTCAACTGCTTCTTTACTATCTTCTACAAAGTCAACTTTGTTTTTGTTTTCCAAAATTTGAAATTCATATTCTACGTTATACGTCCCATCTTCGTTTGGCTCTTCGGCAATACCTAATTTAGTGTACATATAAATTATGTCTTTGAATTTACCTTCACGAATTCTATAACCGACTAACGTGTGTTCTTTGCCGTTTTCGTCATCAGCCGTACCGACAACAATTTCAACATTTTCTGAAAGAATGTTTAACATTTCTTTATGTTCTTCTTGCTCGCTCATTTTTTTACCTTTTTTCAAAACTTGACCCTCTACGGGAAAATAAAAATGCTATCAAACTGATAGCATTTTTTTAATTTCTTCAAACTCAACTGGTCTGTAATTATGAGCGTCCACGCCCACGTCCATAGAACATGCTATTAACTCATCAGGAATTTCCCGATCATGATGATCGTCCTTCCCACGCCTAATCATACCGTCACTTGAATGAATGTGTCCATGTAAATGCCACGATCCATAACTCATGCAATCCCAGTATAACATAGGGAAATGGAAAAGCATTATTTTTTTATTATCAATTTTAATTTTTTGATAACTTCTAACACTCTCAAACCACTCTAACGCTAGTTGTCTGGTCTGCTTATAGTCATGGTTGCCCAAAATTAAATGTATCTTACCATTCAACTGAGCCATGATTTCGGCTGTCTTGGTTCTATTTAGAAACGCAAAATCACCCATATGATAAACAGTATCATTAACGTTTACCGTGTCATTCCAGTTTTCAATTAATTTTGCGTCCATTTCCTCTTTATCATAAAAAGGTCGGTTTGCATGTTTTATCACACCCGTATGACCAAAATGCGTATCACTTGTAAAAAAAGTATTCATTTTTCGACTTTACATAAAAAGGGTTTCAGACCATAACACATAGTAATAAAAAAGGCACTGAAACCAAAACCTATAAAAAAATTAAACAACATCGTAACGACAACCAAAAGTATAATAGCTAAAAGTAAAACCGTTGGTCTTACTATGCCACAATTCACTGCTCATTCCAACCGTGAGCTATCATCATATTCGTTAAGGTTAATTTTTGTTCTGGGGTTAAGTTTTCAGGCTTAACCATATCTGCAAACTTTTCTAAAAGTATTCTATTCTTTTTCATTTGTAGTTTAAGCTCCCACTCTATTTGAAGGTCTTCTGTCCAAACGCCAATAGAACCACCCCCCCATTCACTACCACCAATACGATAGCCAGAATTTCTTTTATATCTGACACCTTTGACAATGATTTGAGTTTTGGTTGTGCGTTCAACTTTCGCCTTTCGCCACTCACCAAAACTCAAACGCTGAATGATTAAATCACCTACTTTGAGGTCTTCTATTTTCATTTAAACGCATCCCTTATTGAATTATTTATAGTGTAACTTAATTCATTAGAAAACGTTTGCATTGCACCGTCCACAAGTTTATTAGAGCCGTTTTGACGGGCTTTTGGACGTTGGCTGTAGGGTATGTACCCTCCACCCCTGTTATTGCCTGAGACAGCACAGGAGGGGCAATTATAAGAGCTATTTGCTAGTGCCGCATTGTCTGCGGCATCACCTGTTGCAACAACTCTAGTACCATAAGGTGTGTTATAAACTGAATAGTTTGATGACTCAAACCACCTTGAAGCATAAGCATTATCAACCAATGCAATAAAACCAATTAATACAAGTCCTAATAGCCAACAATTTTTCATAATAAAATACCAGTAAGGTCAAGGTTATTTAAAAAAAGAGAAGAAACTTAGCAGTTAACTTCTCTCAAAATTTCACTCATGGTGGGGTATTGATCATGAGTGAATTACATCATAACGCTCTGCGTTTACAACGTCAAGCATTAATTGTGTAGGTGACGTATACTCACCACCGATCAACGACTTAAAAATGCTAGGTGAAAACCCAGACACATTTAAGAAACCACGATCATCAAGTGACATAGGAAAACTTGAATTAGTCGCATTAACATTCCAAAAAACTAATTCTGGCATTACATAACCGTCTGCTTTGAAACGGTTTTGTAATGTGACCATTAAAGTTTTATCTAACGTGCAATGTGCAATGTCATGTCGAGCACCCCAACTACGACCACCACCCATACAAGAGTCAAATTGCATGTCAGAGATAATGTAAATTTTATCCAACATATCATCTTGTGATAACTCATCACGTTTTGCAACATTAAGAATAAGCATAAACACTTTTTCAAGGTTTGTGTTCATATCCCAGTTTGCTCGACTTAGGTTTTTAACCTTTTCAGTAATGTCTTCACCTTTAAGTTTTTGCAACTTTGGCTCGGCACTGAAAGTAATAAAGTGATCTTTATAAGAACCACTTGCACGTTCTGCAAGATAGATTCCTAATGAGACTGCAACGTTCATAGGTTGCCCACTCATAGATCCAGAAGTGTCCACAACGGCAATTGCATTTTCGGCAACTTCTGGATCAACATAGTTAGGCAAATTTTGCCACATTGCCTGAGCAACACTCGGCTCAATATTTTTTGACCATTCTAAAATCTTTTCAACAATTTCATAAGGGTATAAAACAGACGAATTAATTTTAGCTTCACCTGAGTTTACCTTCTCGATAAACGTTTCAAAACGTTTTTCGTCATGCTTCTTAAATGCTTTACGATATTTCATCATAGCATTTGAAGGCACGGCAGAGTAATTAATATCCTTCCATTGACGTGCTGACACCTGACATTCTGTAACGTTTATATACTTTCGTAATGCAGACAACACTTTACGATAATGCTTTGAAGACCACTTAAAATGTTTACGTGTATCTCTCGCTAACGTTTTAGTTAACTTGCTCGAAGCATTTTCAGACTTTAACCATTTTGCAAGTAGTGACACTTGCTCACCCACTTTAAAGGCTTTCATGTCTAAAATCATTTGCGTGTTAAACGCTTGCAATGCTGACTTCTTTAGATCGGTATCAAACAAGGAATAAAGATCATCCCAACGTCCAAACTCTGCAACGTGCTTGATCAACCCTTCCATAACCTGAGCGTCAATTGTTGCAAGATATTTCATTTGATCACGGAACGCTTTACGCTGTCCCTGACCACCACGAATATCACGAAAATAAAACATAGTTTTTAATGCTACGTCTTTATCTTCATTGTATGCTTTGTCAAATAAATGCACTGCTCTTTCTGGGGCATTGCGTAACGCACCACCATGACTAAAAAAGTCAAGGCAGTCAGAGTTTGTTGTTTCACGGCTAATTGCACCGTTATCTGTAAAGGCTTTATTGGTTGCTTCACTTAAACCATTTAATAATGCTGACATCATTTTTCCTTTTTATTGACTAGACAAAATTTTTATTTTCATCAAAAGTGAAAGTTATTTGTATTGCTGTTTTTGTCTAAAACTCTGTAAACAAGGCACATATTACGTTGCTCTACCAACTGAGCTACCCCCTGCATTGTAATGGGCAGGGGGGCAAGACTCGAACTTGCGACCAACGGCTCCGTATGCAAATAGATATGCTGTTCGTGCCTTAAATTTTGTAACTGTTATGTATCTTAATTGTTTTATTTTAATTGTCAAGAGATTTAGGGACATTTCTTACAAAATATTTTGTTTTACTCAAAGTGCATTTTACTTTTCATTTTATCGTATGTTAAGTATGCTGTTCGCACTTTATATTTTTGCAAGTCCTGCCCCACACTCTTAACGTGTAGTAGGGTCTTTATTGTGCATTTCGTTTGCTCCTTTCGGTTAAAAGGTGGTGTAGCAAAATGGGTGCTACTGTCAAGACAGACTTTCGCTACTTTATCATTTTTAAAGTAAGGTTTGCTGAACTGTCTTTCTTTGTGTAATGTCCGTATACTTTATATAAAAACTTCGGGTATGTCAAGTTAAAAAAACACTTTATTTTTTACCGTTCTGTTTCTCGCCATCTCACAATACTTTTCTGACAGATCAATGCCAATGTAATTGCGACCTAATTTCCTTGCGGCTAGTGCTGTTGTACCCGAACCCATAAAAGGATCGAGCACAATTTTAGCGTTAGTTGACTGTATAATTCTTTCTGGTATCTGCATAGGAAAGGGTGCAGGGTGAACATTATTCATTTCCTGTTTTATTTCCCATACATCTGTTAATTGACAAGCATTGGTATGAATTTTAAATTTTGACTTTGCAATAATATATATGACTTCAAACGTTGGTAAGAAGAAAGCCTCATTAAAATTTATACCGCCACTGCGTTTCCAGATAAGAATTTGTCTTACATGCTTTTTAAGTCTTGAAATAATATCTGAGCGATCATTCAAAACTTTATTTTGCACTCGCCATTTATGGTTATAAAAAATTGCACCGTCTTCTGGAATTATCCTAAACATTTCATCTAAGCAATTTTGTTGCCATTCAACATATTCATATTGATCACGAATATCATTATGGTTTTCATATCCTGCATTTAATAATTTTGAATTTTTCCATTTTCTATTATTAGTTTCAGAATTTTGTTGACTCCCTAAATTATAAGGCGGTGAAGTAATGATCAAGTCCACACTCTCATCTGGAATTGTTTTCATTACTTCAAGACAGTCACCACACGTAAAATTATTTAATAAATGTTTTGGTATAATTTTCGTCATTAATATGCTTTCTCATTTGAGTCCAACCACGAAAGTTGCCATTATACATTAATTGTCTGACTTGCATTTCAACTAAACCCTTATCATCATAGATACGCTCTAATTGTTGCCTATAAAGCCCCTGTGTGAGCCTCCTAGCCATCATCTCTTCCTCACTAAAGGGTAGGCATACATGCTCAAACGGTGAGGCGTGAAGAGGTCTGCTAGTCACTAGCTTATCATAGATCATTTCAGCTTTTTCTAAACTATCGTCACTTACTCGATAACTTGCCTGAGCACACATAGACGCTGAAATTTTCTTAGCATTGGCAATACCATAATCAATTCGCATTTCTTCTGTGACAAAAGGTAAGTGCCACGAATTGCGTCTTTGATCTGGTATGCTTTGTTGTTGGGCTTCATACATAACGTTAGCCAATTCCTGAATTT
>Ga0164315_10003401_pt1 | contig 12346 bp, 8 predicted proteins | sample GuaBasSedimGuay6_FD_113737 | JGI IMG/M metagenome (GOLD analysis project Ga0164315, IMG submission 113737) | Subseafloor sediment microbial communities from Guaymas Basin, Gulf of California, Mexico - Guay6, Core 4569-2, 0-3 cm | ecosystem: Environmental > Aquatic > Marine > Hydrothermal vents >... | reverse complement strand
TTCGTCGGGTTCTGGGGTTGGCGGACGGGCTACGGGGGGGCCGGATGCCTTTGGCTACACCTTTGCCGATACGGCCGAGGCTTCATGCACCTATCAGTGGATCGATATTTCCGGTACGGGAACCTCGGTTGCCCTGGGTGACGATGCTGGAGCTTCGGTGGCCCTGAGCGAGGCTATGTCGCTTTATGATTCGACGATGAACTCGGTTGGATTCAACTCCAACGGTTTCCTGAGTTCAACGGATGATGCAGGCGGGGATTTGACCAACGACTGTCCGCTACCGGCCAGCCCGAGCACCGGCTCCGGCGCCCGGATCTGCGGGGTTCACGATGACCTGGTCACATCAACGGGCTATCACGAGTATTTTGCCGCATGTCCTCGTCCGGATTCGACCGGCGCAGGTTCTTGCACGGTTTTTCTGTGGGACGAGGCAGTCCACTATGGGAATACCGGTGTGCCTTTCGATTTTGAAATCATCCTCTATCACGGCTCGGGTGAGATGGTCGTTCAGTGGGACGATCGGAATCCTGAAGCCGGCGACAGTTCTACGACCGGAATCCAGAATGCCGCGGCGGACATTGGACTGACCTACGTTTGTGATACGGCGGCCAGTTTGCCCGCCGATGCCGGGGTTTGTTTTTCGATGCCGACCCTCGGTGGTGATCTTGAAGTGACTCTGACCAGCGCTGCGGGGAACCTGGCCTTGAACGAGCCCTTTACCTGGGATCTCGGCGCAGCCAATCTCGGTGGTGGTACTCAGACCAACGTCGTCGTCACGGGAACCTACCCGGCGTCAGTCACAGTTTCAGGGACTTCCTGCGGCGCCACTGCAGCGGGTGGGACTATTACCTGGAACGTGGGCACGTTGGCCGACGGCGCCGGTGACACCTGCACCGTCAATGCGACTCTTACCAGCTGTGCTGCGGTGCCGCTGACGGCGGCTATTGCCGGTGACGATTTTGATCCGCCGGCCAACAACACGGCGACCCTGGATATCTCCATCAGCGGCGGAGAAGCGATCAACGACGGCGGTTTCGAGTCCGGTACGCCAAGTGCCGGCTGGGCCGAGGCATCGACCAATTATGGTACTCCGATCTGCGATGTTGCCGGTTGCGGAACGGGCACAGGAACCGGACCACGCACCGGTGACTTCTGGGCCTGGTTCGGTGGTGCCGGCGGTGCCTTCGAAGAGGGTTCCGTCAGCCAGGCAGTGACGATCGATCCGGGCGCCAGCATTGATTTCTGGCTTGAGGCCATTGTGTGTGACAGTGCCGCGGACTATGTCGAGTTGACCATCGACGGTAACCAGGTCTGGAGCCTCGACGGCGGGTCCGCTTTGTGCGGCAGCCTGGGTTACACGATGCAGACGGTGTCCTTGGCCGGCTACGACGATGGCGCGAGCCATACATTGGCCTTTCACTCGGAATGTTTCGGCAATAGCGGTGGCGGGTCGAACTTCTTCATCGATGACGTATCGATGATGTCATCCTGCGACACCTATCAGCCGCCTCAATTGGAAGCTATTCCGACAGTCGGCCGATTGGGTCTGTTCTTGATGATCGGCCTCTTGGCGGTCGTGGGCATCTTTGCCATTCGCCGATTTGCCTGATCTGTTCATTTGACTCGGGTTACCGAGATTTATCGAGCGCCGCGTTTTCGCGGCGCTTTATTATTGATTGGTTTCTAATATTGCTCAAGTGATGCTATTGTTTCGTTCGATGGTCAATTGAGGAGAATTTCATGAGAAGGATGTCTGACAAATGATCCTGACCGGTTTATTCGACCTGACAACGCGCCTGGTTCGGATGCCAGAGGACGGAGGCGCCACCGTCTGGATGCCGCCTCAGAGTTCGACCATAGCCGGTGAAGTCGACTGGTTGTTCAATTTCATCCTCGGGATCTCGGTGGTCTTCTTTGTGTTGATCGTGGTGGTGATGATGGTGTTTGTCGTCAAATACCGTCGGCGGGAGGGTCGCGAGACTGCATCACCATCGGCCTCGAATAGCGTCTTTCTGGAAATGGCATGGATGGCCATCTCGATCGTGGTAGTCGTTATTATTTTCTTTTTCGGATTCAAGAGTTATCTCAATATTTCGACACCGCCTGCCAATGCCTACGAGATTCAGGTTGCAGGGCAGAAGTGGGATTGGAGTTTTACCTATCCCAATGGATATGTGGATCAAGACCTCCACGTTCCGGCCGACCGTCCTGTTGAGTTGGTGATGACCTCTGTTGATGTGATCCATTCCTTCTACGTTCCGGCTTTCCGAGTCAAGAAGGACGTCGTTCCAGGCCGCTATACCAACGTCTGGTTCGAAGCGACGAAACCGGGCGAGTACAACATCTTCTGTGCCGAGTATTGCGGTACCGGTCATTCGGATTCATCGGCGATGGTCATCGTCCACCCGTCCGGGGAATTCGGGCCGTGGCTGGAGAAGGCTTCGAACTTTCTGCTGACAATGACCCCTGAAGAGGGCGGGCGGAAGGTGTATGAGATTCGTGGTTGTCAACAGTGTCACAGCGTCGATGGGAGTCCTCGTACGGGACCGACGTTTTTCAAGGTGTTCGGCAAAGAAGAAACCCTGGCGGACGGGTCGATCATTACTGTTGACGAAGACTACATCCGTGAATCGGTTCTCGAACCCAACGCCAAGGTCGTTGCAGGATTTGAGCCTGTGATGCCGACCTACCAAGGGCGGATGAAGGATGACCAAATCGAGGCATTGATTGCCTATATCAAGTCGCTTGACGGCAAGACGGGGGAGGAATGAGCATGGCCGAAGGACATTCAGCCGTTGTGACACCGATGTCCGAGGGTGCCTCAGGAGAGAACTATCTCACGACCGGAAAGGGCCCCTTGTCCTGGTTGTTCACGCTGGACCACAAGCGTATCTCGGTGATGTACATGGTTGCCATCGTGAGTTCCTTCTTGTTCGGGGGCATGTTCGCACTGCTGGTTCGCACCGAGATGCTGACGCCTGGTGCGACGATTATGACAGCCGACACCTTCAACAAGATGTTCACGTTGCATGGCGTAGTGATGGTCTTCCTGTTCATCATTCCGGGAATCCCGGCCGCTCTCGGGAACTTTGTCTTACCGTTGATGTTGGGCGCGAAAGATGTTGCGCTGCCTCGGCTGAATCTATTGGGTTTCTGGTGTTGGCTCACGGGAGCAACTGTGTGTATGGTATCGATTGTCGTCGGGGCAGTCGATACCGGCTGGACCTTCTACACGCCCTACAGCACCACGACCGGCACAGCGGTTGCCGGCATGACCCTCGGGGCCTTGATTCTCGGTTTCTCGTCGATCCTCACCGGCCTCAATTTCATCGTAACCATTCATACGATGCGTCCGGAGGGTATGAGTTGGTTCAAGATGCCCATCTTCTTGTGGAGCCTGTATTCGACGGCGATTGTCCAGGTATTGGCGACCCCGATTCTGGGGGTCACGGTACTCCTGCTGATAGCAGAACGGACGCTGGGTGTCGGCATCTTCGACCCGGCTCTCGGCGGTGACCCGGTGCTCTACCAGCACTTTTTCTGGTTCTACGCACATCCGGCGGTCTTCATCATGATCCTTCCGGCGATGGGTATCATCTCCGAGTTGGTCTCGGTGTTCTCCGGGAAACACATCTTCGGTTATAGGTTCATCGCGTGGTCATCAGTTGCCGTCGCGGTGTTCAGTTTCCTGGGATGGGGACATCATATGTTCACATCAGGGCAGTCCCCACTGGTCAATGTAATTTTCTCCGCATTGGTCTTCGGTGTGGGGATTCCCTCCGCGCTAATGGTCTTCAACTGGTTGGCGACAATGTACAAGGGGGCGATCAGCCTGGCGGCGCCGATGCTCTACGTCCTGGCCTTTCTCTTCCTGTTCTCCATCGGAGGTTTGAGCGGATTGTTCCTGGGGGCGCTTTCGACCAACATCCACCTGCACGATACCTATTTCGCCGTCGCCCACTTCCACTATTTGATGTTCGGCGGTACGGTGATCGCCTTCCTCGGGGGCCTCCACTATTGGTGGCCCAAAATGTTCGGACGGATGTATTCGGAGTTCTGGGCCCGAATTTCGGCGGCGTTGATCTTCGTTGGGTTCAACCTGACCTTCTTCACCCTGTTCGTCATGGGAAGCCACGGTATGCCGCGGCGCTATTACAACTATCTCGAAGTCTTCAAGCCGTATCAACAGGCGTCAACCGTAGGATCCTATCTTCTGGGCATGGGCTTCATGATCATGGCCTACTACCTCGCCCAATCCTTGCTGAAGGGGGAGAAAGCGCCTGAAAACCCGTGGGGCGGGGCGACACTTGAATGGGCGACGGCATCTCCGCCGATCTCTCGCAACTTCGAACATGAGATGGTCGGTCTTGATCCCTACGATATCAACGCTCTGGAATTGAGTTCCGACAGCGGCGGCTATGTTCGTAAGGACCCCTCTTCGATCCTCTTGAATCAGGCTGGGGGCGAATGATGGCTGCGATGCATTCGACAGATCACAACCCTGATCTCGCGGATCATTTCGACACTCTCGACCAGCAGAGACAGTCCTCCAGACTGGGTATGTGGCTCTTCCTGGTCGCCGAGATCCTCTTCTTCGGAGGGTTATTCTGTGTCTACGTCATCTATAGGGTCAACCACCCTGATGTCTTCACCTTTGGACATCGATTTTTGGACAAGAACCTCGGCACCCTGAATACCCTCGTTCTGATCTGTTCGTCGTTGACGATGGTCTTAGCCGTACGGGCCGCCCAACTCAGACAGCGGATGACCCTCATACTGATGCTCGTTCTGTCGTTCGTATTTGCAGGGACCTTCCTCGGCGTTCAATATGTTGAATACTCTCACCAGCGGCAGAACGCCCTGCTGGTTGCCTCCCAGCAGGCGCCGGATACTGATGTCCCGGCGGAGGTTCAATTCGAAGAAGCAGTCTCCGCGAGCGTAGAGGGTGCGCCCGACGGGGCACTTCCCGAGGCGCCGATGGTGGAGGCCGTGGATCCGGATGTGTCCATGATCGCTCCTGCCGCAGCCGGACCGGCTGGGTTGGCGACCGCCGCGGACAGCATGGCCGCCGAGGCTGAGAGGAACGTCGTCGATGTGGGGCCCGCCAATGCCAAGACGTTCTTCAGCATCTATTTCCTCATGACCGGGCTGCACGGGTTCCAGGTACTTCTCGGAATGATTGCGATGCTGTGGCTATTGAAATTGACCTTTCAAGGTGCTTTCGGCGGTGGGTACTCCATCAAGGTCGGCAACACGGCCCTCTACTGGCACATGGCCGTTGTGATCTGGATCTGCCTGTTCCTTCTGATGTACCTGATTGACTGAGGAGTTGACATGATTCCCGACTTTGGCGCGGCGGAGAGCGTTGCTTCGGAAATGCCTTGATTTGCGGCGGACGGTAAGCCGGCGGCACAGATTTGAAACTGGAAACTGGAAACTAGAAACTTGGCTCGGTGGTCCCAGAGTGTGGTGAAATCTCGGGATTCTATGAGCCATGGAGGCCCGCAACGGGCACTCAAACCCATTTTCTTTCCGTCTCGTTGTGCTTCTCGCCACCGGAGAAATAATCGCTGATGTGCAACCTGTCTTTCCAGTTTCTCCCGTTCCCGCATGCCTTACTGTGTCGTTGTGTCATGCCTCCATACCCCGACAACGGCGGCCAGGCAGATTATGGCGGAGGCGGTGGCGACGATCGGTGTTCCCAGTAACGGGAGTCCGATGACACCGACGATGAGCGCTGCCAGAGCGGCCCCGGCCTCATCGGCAGCAAAAGCACGGCCGATACCGGGGCGGTCGTTGTGTTCGCCCGCCAGGACCGCAGTTCCGGCAAAGGCTGCCCCGGTCACCAGTCCTCCGCAGGCCAGGAGGAGGGGAATGACAATCGGGGAAGAGTTCGCCGGGAGCGGAGCGCCGATCACCCAAGAGAGGCATGCGGCCAGCGGCAGCAGGAAGAACAGGGATCGGCCGGGATCAGGCCATCGTCGCGACCAGATCGAGCCTCCGACCATGCCGGCCATAAAAACTGCCGTCAAAGCCCCGATCTCCGAGTAGACCGTTCCTCTGGTTCCTTGCCAGGTGCCCAGCAAGAGCAGGTACCAGGTCATCGATGCGAAACCTATCGCCAGAGCCGGTTCCGCATGGGTTTTCTTTCGAGGCAGGCCCCAGACGACAATGACCAATGCCATAATGATGATGATTGAGGGAGCTGCCCATCTTGGAGTTCTCTGGAGGTCTTCGAGCAACGGCATAAGGATGTGGAGCCCCCGGCCTTCGGTGAGAGCGGCGGCCGGCAGGACTGCCGACGGCCGGGCGACGGTATTCAGTTTGCAGTCGGTCGAGTCGATCAGAAGCGTCAGTTCCTCTGAACGTGCAGGGTCTATCAGTGTTGGGATCATTTGGTCGAGGTAGGGAGTCCCCTGAGAACCACGATGACGCCAACGTTCAACCAGTGCCTGCGGCTCGAATGCCAAATCGGAATCGTCAAGGCCGCCTACGAAAAAGACACGATCCCCGGCGAACGCCATGAGCTGGGGAAAGACCTGTGCCAGGGTAGCCGCCTGGACGGTGAACAGCCGGCCGCTGTGCCCGCCGATGTAGGTTGAGCTGACTCCCGAATTGACGATGATCAAACCACCCGGCGTCAGCCGGGATTGGCAGAGCCGGAAAAACTCAAGGGTTCTCGATCGATTGGCTCTGAGAGTCGCCGGCGGGCCGTCCAGGAGGAGAATCAGGTCGACAGGGTCGAGGCTGGATATCCCACGTGTTGGGTTGTCGATCACAATCGTGACGCGAGGGTCGTTCAACACCCTCTCGATTTCCGGACTGAGGCCGGAATTCAGGAGCTGGATCAGGCCCGGATCCTGCTCGATAACACTCAGGTGTTCTACGGGCGGCACGAGAAGACCGGCCACCGTGCCATCGCTGAGACCGCCGACGACAGCTATTCGCCTGGGGTCTGCATGCATCAAGGGCAGCAGCTCCGCACGCGGCAGGATCAAGTATGGGTCCGGTGGGAGAGTGCCGGCCAATCGACCGTCCACGAAGAGCGAGCGGCTCGGACCCTTGGAGATCTCCAGCCGTTGGTATCGGGTTTCGATCATTTGTTCCAGGGCTCCGGGACGGCCGCCGAGTCGCCAGGTAGTAGCGGCAACCCAGTCCACGGCCAGAACACCGAGCGCAATTCCGAGCAGTGCCACGAGGATTCCGATCCAGGGGTAATGTCGTCCCAGGCCGAAGGCGACGGCAATTCCCAGCAGTGCCCCGGCAATGATCGGTGTTCCCCAGGGCGCCAGGAGGAAGGTGAAAATCAATCCTCCGAGGGTCGCTCCAAGACACTCAAGACCATAGGCTGTGGCCGCTTTTCCGCAGAGGGTTCCGAGGCTTGAAAACCCCAGGCCGACCGATATCGAGGGTGGCAGAAGGGCAACGAACCACACCAATAAAATCGGCCCGGCCGGGGCCAGTTCTCCAGGGTGTGCCCCGGAGATTGCCGGCGCGGCACGGAGTAGGGCAACACCGAAGACCGCACTGATGGCGATTGCCGGGGTGCTGAGTTTGGTGATCAAGGACCTTGATCTTGGCAGGCTCAAACCGATCCGAGCGCCGAGGGCTGCACCGATCAACCAGAGAAAAAGCAGACATCCCCAGGCGATCTCTGATCCACCAAGAGTTGTCATCGCCTCCCGGATCAAGAGAGCCTGGGACATCACGGCAACCCCGCCAAGGCCCACCAGTCCGAAACGAATGTCGGCGGTGTTCATGAGACCATTGTGGCATCACAAACAGACAAAAACACAATTGAACCGCCAAGACGCGAAGATCACGAAGGAAACGCAAAGGTATTCAGAATCCATCTCTTCTTCGACCCTGACCCCTTTCTCCTTGTTTTTACCCGTGCAAAAATCGATCGAGCACCAACAATGACCAGATCTGTTCACCGCCGAGATGATTGATTTTCGGCCGGCGGATGATGTCTGCTTGTGCGAGGCGATCCAGAGCGTTTCGGAAGATCTCGGGCCGGGACCGGACCCACCGCCGGATCGGCAGGTTAAAGCCGATCTTTGGTCTATCGAGGTGGCCCGCCGGCAAGCGATCCTTCATCAGAGTGCGCAGGATCAGCTTGCCGGTTGCTCCGTCGGCACTGCGCAGCAGGCCGGGGTGGAGGGACAGGGCGAACTCCACCAGGCGGTGATCGAGAAGCGGTGGCCGGATCTCCAGTGAATGAGCCATCCCAGCCCGGTCGACCTTGGTCAGCAAGGCGTCCGGCAAGTAGGTGTGGAGGTCCAGCCAGCGTGCCTGTTGGAGGGGTTCGAGATCTTCCCGCCAGTGTTGCCTGAAATACCAGAGATCGTCTTTGCCTTCGCCTGAGAGGCGTGGCGAGAGGATGGCCCGCTTCTGGCGGCGGGTGAAGGAAGAGGAGAGTGCGGCATATCGTTCGAATCCGGTCAGACCCCGGCGTTCGAGAGAGCGGCCGGTGTCAGTCAATGGTGGAACCAAACGGGCCAGGATCCGATTGAGGGCCGTCAGGCGTTGCGTGGCCTGGAGCCCGTGCCGCTTGTAACCCAGGAACAATTCGTCGCCGCCTTCACCGGTCAGGGCGACGGTGACGTGGCGCCGGGCGATTTTGGAGACGGTGGAGGTGGCCCATGCTCCGCTGTCGGCCAGGGGCTCGTCGAAGAGCCGGGGCATGGCGTCGAGTGCGGTGTCGAGGCTTGGGGCGCCTGTGAAATCCTCGAAGTGGCGGGTGCCCAGATGCTGCGCAACCTGACGGGCGGCCGGTGCTTCGTTGCGATGGGGAACCTCGGAACCCAGGGTGATGGTCAGGGGCTTGTCGAGGTATGAGGCGGTCATCGCCGAATCGATCCCGCCAGAAAGAAAGACCCCGACGGGGACATCGGCGATGCTGTGTTCGGGAATGACTCGGCCCAGAAGCTCATCCAGTTCTTCGATCGCCTGTCCTGCGTCCGTGATTTGGGGAAGGACGGAAGGCGTCCAGTAGGGCGTGATCGTCGTTCGTCCGCCCTCCCACACCAGCGTGTGAGCGGGCGGGAGCTTATGGATGCCTGAAAAGACCGTGTTGGGCGTCGGGATGTAGCGATAAGTCAGATAGTCACTGATGGCGCCGTCCTCAAGAGGCGGCCGGCCCAACTCCAGGAGGCTCTTCAGTTCCGACGCGAATGCGATGCCGTCCGTGGTCTTGCGATAAAAGATCGGCTTGATCCCCAGCCGATCCCGGGCCACGAACAGGCGGTGGCGCCGCGTGTCCCAGATTGCAAAGGCGAACATCCCTCTGAGGTATTTCACACATTCGTCGCCGTGAATTCGGTAGAGGTGAAGCAGAACTTCGGTGTCGGAGTCGGAGTGGAAAGGGGCCTCGATCTGCTCCCTCAGTTCGCGAAAATTATAGATCTCGCCGTTATAGGTCAGGACCAGGTCATCGAGAACCATCGGTTGGTGACCCGCGTCCGAAAGGTCGAGAATGGACAGGCGAGTGTGGCCCAGGTGCGCCGAGGGTGAGGTGAAGATCCCTCTGTCGTCCGGGCCGCGATGATCAAGCAGTGCGGTCATCTTTTCTATGACCGCTGGATCCTTCGGGGGATCACCGGCCCATCCGGTGATGCCGCACATTAGGGGGCGATCCTTGAAGGGGTTCTAGAATCTGTGAGGGGGAGAGGGGGGGAGGGGGGGAGGGGGAGAACGTCGAACGTCGAACGTCGAACGTCGAACGTCGAAGTTTGCGCCGGAGTATGTTTGGTGATGGGACGGCCGGTGTCGAGGCTGAATGGTAAACGATGACGGCTCGAGGGCTCGACGCCGAACTCGAGATCGTTGACATCGACCTGTGTGGTTTCGGTGATCCAGTGACCCAATACGCGTAGTTCAATGTTGAACGTTCGACGTTGGACGTTCGACGTTCTGTGTTTCCAGTTTCCAGTTTCTAGTTTCAAATTGACTCGCTTCTGTTCGATTCCGGGTAGTAAATCAACCAAAGATTCCTCACATAGATCAACCATCCGGCCGACTGGCCCAGGACACCGACGACGTCACGCCTCCAGATGAAGTAGGCCAGCAGCATCGAGGCGCCGGCCAGGCTCATCCACCAGAAGCCGACCGGGACCACTGAACGTTTGGCTTTCTCACTGGTCAGCCACTGCAACACCATCCGGCCGGTAAACAGTACCTGGCCCAGCAGGCCCAATAGAACCCACGCGAAACCGACCGGCGACGAAATGTTCAGCAATCGGTAGAACCACGGTTTCCCGGTCTGGCCGGTGTAGAGCCTCTGGGCAAATGCCTCAGAATCAAGCCGTTCCACCGTGCCGTCAGTGGAGACCAGCTCAAATCGGCGGCGACCGTCGATTGAACTCGTTAGAAAAACCCGGCTGACACCCTCGGGAAGAGGCTTGATGTGGATCCTTATGGGGTCGTCGCCATTCGATTCTTGAGTACCGGGCTCCGAAGCGCTGGTTGCACCGCCGATCAGTAGGATCAGCATGGCCGTCACACCAACAATTTTCTTGATTCTTCTTGTCACTGGTCCTCCCGTAACTGAAAGAATACAGTGGCCGCTCGGCGACCGCGCCCCAGGTCGAGACCTTCGACTCTTTCGATCACCTCGAAAGGACCGCCAATGGCTTTCTGAAAACCTCGGTGAAGGTCTTTCTCCCGTGCGCAGACGATCGTATTTTGTCTCTCCGCAAGTGCGGCGTTCAGTTCTTCAACCGTTCGATGGATCGTAGTTCCCAGGGGCAGCGAGAAGAGCATTTCTTCATCCCGCAGGCCATAGAACGCGACGGCGCGGCCCTGTTTGAGATGGTGCAATGCTGCGACGGTTGCCCGGGGTCCTATCAACGAGTCGGAGAACTTTGAAAGAAACGGGCCGAAGAGGAACGTGAGGAAGATCAGGGTTCCGGCAGCCGAGGCCAAGATTGAGAATCTGGACCGGGCGGTCAGTGTTGATGCGGTAACGATCGTGATCATCACCAGGAGGCCCGAAAGTACGAGGGCCGGGAGTTCAAGGCCGGGAAGGTCGAAGACCAAGACGGGGATGACCGGGATCGCAGCAAGGAGGCAGCCCCCGAGCAGGTGGAGAGGAATGAGGCCTCGGGGCAGGGAGCGATCGGCGGCGGTCCATACCCATCCGACCACCAGAAGGATCAGTGCGGGGTAGGCCGGCATCCAGTAATGCACCAGTTTGGTCTGAACCAATTCCAAAGCAATCAGAGGCCCCAGGGCCCAGGCCAGCAGGAAAAGGCGGACCGGTACGTTCCGGCGTTGGCGCCAAGCGTCGGTTCCGGCTTTGAGCGTGACGGCCAGCCACGGGAAACACAAGATGACGGCGGTCGCCAGGTAGAAACCGGGGAAGCCGGAGTGGCCTTCGAGAGCGGCCTGCCCTCGCTCCAGGACGTGCCGGCCGATCGCGACCGTAAAGAACTCGCCCGAGGTGGAGCGCCAGGCTGCAATGGCCCAGGGCAAGGTCACCAACCCAAAGACAGGAATGCCGCTGTACCAATGAAAGCCGGCGATTCGGCGACGAATCTCGGGTCGGCCCAGCGCAGAAACTATGGCTGCCACGGCGGGAACGACGAGGAGGATCGGTCCGAAGACCAGTGCTCCGGTGAGGATCAGAATCACGGCGAAGGCGAACTCCATGACCTCCCACCGCCGCCCGAAGGCCCAGAGCCCGCACAGGGTTGACCCGATAAACAAGGGTGCGACGGGTCCCTTGGTCAGGACGGCAAGCCCGGTGGCCAGCCAAAAGGTTGCGGCCGCCATTCTGGTGGGGCGGCCAATCAGAAGTTGCTCCAGGGCCAGCATCGCAACCAGGGTCCACAGCAGATTGAGGGCATCGGCAGTGCATGTGCGGCCTTCGAAGAAGAAGATCGGACTGGTCGCCAGGAGAAGACCGGCAGCCAAACCCGAACCCGGTCCCCACCTTCGACGTGCGGACCAGGCCAAAAGGGCTGCGCACAGGGCGGCCGCGATGGTAGATGGGAGCCGTGCGGCCCACGGCGTAACGCCGAATATCTGGAAGCTTGCGGCCGCCGCCCAGTAGATCAATATCGGCTTGTCGTAACGAGGCCGCCCGCCGAAGGTAGGGACGACCCAGTCTTGATTGAGATACATCTCGCGGGAAGCCTGGGCGAACCGGGCCTCGTCGCCGTTGAGGATCGGTGACAGACCGATGCCGGATCCGAGGCAAATCAGAACCAGAAGACCGATGACACAGGCTTCAGCCGCAGGAGTAGAACGCTGACGCAACACTGCAGTCATCCTACAGGCACGCATTACTTCAGAGGAAGGCAGTTTCTCTCGCAAAGAACGCGAAGGAAACACAAGGGGCTTT
>Ga0164315_10003400_pt1 | contig 12350 bp, 12 predicted proteins | sample GuaBasSedimGuay6_FD_113737 | JGI IMG/M metagenome (GOLD analysis project Ga0164315, IMG submission 113737) | Subseafloor sediment microbial communities from Guaymas Basin, Gulf of California, Mexico - Guay6, Core 4569-2, 0-3 cm | ecosystem: Environmental > Aquatic > Marine > Hydrothermal vents... | reverse complement strand
GCGATAGTCATACCCGCAGCCCCGCTGCCAATGACTAGTACATCGTGATGATAGGTTTTTTTTACCGAAATATTGATAGCTTGTGGGGTTCCTGTTGGGAAAGGCGAGCATGATAGTATAGCGTGACAAAAAATCCCAGATGACAGCCTGGAGTTTTGTTACCGTTAATACGATATATCCTGTCTTTGCCGAACCAAAGGTATTTCAGGTTGTCAGCAAGTGAAGCTTATAAAAAGAGGGAACAAGGGTGGGGGAAACAGATGCCGGCAAGGTTCAGGATTCTGAGAGGGTTGAGGACTCTGATAAGCAGCTTGTCGTGCGCGTACAAAATGGAGATAAAAGGGCGTTTGACCTGCTGGTGCTGAAATACCAGTATAAAGTGCATGCCATAGTTGCCCGATATATCAATGATCGTGAAGAAGTCAACGATATTGTCCAGGAAGCTTTTATAAAGGCCTATCGGGCTCTGGGTAAGTTTCGTGGCGACAGTCAGTTTTATACCTGGTTGTACAGGATTGCTGTGAATACGGCTAAGAATTTCCTGGTATCTAGAAGCAGGCGTCCTCCAGCCAGTGACGTAGAAGTAGAAGATGCTGAATACTATGCCGGCAGCGATAACCTGAGAGATATCGATTCGCCGGAGGATATTGTCTACCGTGATGAGCTCGAGCAGGTGGTGGATGATGCCATTAAAAATTTGCCAGAAGATCTTCGCGCTGCAGTAACCCTACGGGAATTCGATGGTCTTAGCTACGAAGATATAGCGCAAATAATGGATTGTCCGGTAGGTACCGTTCGCTCACGTATTTTTCGGGCGCGAGAGGCCATCGACGAGCAGATCAAGGCATTGGGCGGTGGCTATTTATGATTTGAGTCAATGGAAGGCTGTCATTGATTGGAACACTTTCGCAGATTGGAATATTGTTATTGAAAGAGTAATTGTGGAACCTTTCAGGTAGCTTCCGGTCAGATCAGCTAGATCGGGTTCGATAGTGTTTTATTATCTTGATAATGTTTAATTTTGGTAGTGTTTTGTTTTGGTATAGCTTTGGTATAAATAGCGCGTAGCTTTTGAGTAGGTAAATAGTTGCTAGCTTTCAATTCAACAGTTAGCTGTAAAATAAAACTAGTTGGCGAGCGCATCGGTTTTGCGCCTGACATTGGATAGCAAATAGGGTAGTAAATCATGACTGATCAGGTGAGCAGCGAAATGCGGGATTCTGAATCCATTTCAGCCCTGATGGACGCTGAGGTTACCGAATTAGAATTGCGCCGTATTTTGAAGTCGTTGCCCGATAACATCGAATTAAGACAGAAATGGCATCGCTACCACCTGGCAGGTTTTGCTATGCGCCGGGAGTTCCCCGTGGCTGCTGTCAATTTATCCGAACAAATAGCCCGCGCTATCGAACTGGAGGACGACTTCTCCCCAGTGTCTGATTCCACGCAAAAAGAGCCTGGTTTGCCACAAAAAAGTGGGTATGTGGTGCTGCGTAAGTTCGCTATCGCCGCTTCAGTAGCGGTAGTGGCCGTGTTTGGGGTCCAGCAGTTACAAACGAACTTCACCAACAGTGCCAGTAATAGCGATAGTGCCAGCGAAATAGCCACAGCGGTGCAACCCGCCAGCGATACGCCAGAATATTCTGCGCCGCGGGTTCAATTGCCGTCCGGTTTTGAAATGCCGCAGGTCAGTGCGCGAACTGTAAGTACTGGATCTGCTCAAGCCACTGCGCGCCAGCCACATCATTTATCCAGTCAGGACTTCATGGATAAAGAAGCTCACCACCGCCAAATTCAGAGTTATCTTCACCAACTGATGCTCAGACACGCTGAGCAGACTTCTCTGGCTAACCAGCAGATTGCAGCGCCGGTTGTCGACATGCAGAAAAGCCCGGCCTCGCAATAAAGTCCGGCCTGCCCGATCAGTACCCGTTTCGTAATTATCAAACTTTCTATTTAGGGAGCCTCTGATTAATTCTTGACGAAGTAGGTTGTGATTCAAAATGTCCAGATTCGAGGCGAAAACCGCACGTAATAGCTAGCTATTGCGAAGGTTTGCAACGAAGAAGCAGGATATTTTGGGCGCAAGATACGAGTTCATGAATTGATCAGAGGTTCCTTAGTTTAAAGAGCTTGCGTCCTGTACGTTATCTCTCAATTATCCGCTTTGCACATCGCTACGAAGTGCCTGTTTATGAGGGAGATCAGGGCGATAATTTGTAGCAAAGCCGACTTGTGCCTTGTATTTACCTGCGTTGACCGCAATCTATCCGGAACAGGTTTAGTTACAGGTTTAGTTACAGGTTTCAGGTATAGGTATAGGTATAGGTATAGGTATAGGTACCGGTACAGGATTAAGTTTTTTTAGGTTGAGAGAAAGGCAATGCCCTCAGGCATAAATGCGATGTCTGTGGGAAGCGTGATTGCTGTATATACTGCGTGCTGAACCAGGACAATAACCGCGTCTTGTAACTATGACGCCCGGGCAATATTAGCAAGATGGTTAATTATGATTAAAGAAACGGCCACCGTTGTGCGTGTAGAGGACAACTGCCTGTGGGTTGAGGGTGTCCAACGTTCTACCTGCGGTTCCTGTACAGCCAGGGCCGGTTGTGGACAACGCTTGCTTGCCGGAGTGGTGGGTAGTCCCCCGCTAATTCGGGTTTTACTTAGTGGGCACACTGGTGGCCGCGATTGTACTGATTATCATATTGGTGAAGAAATAGAGATCGGTATTCCGGAAGATGTTGTGGTAAAGGGCTCGCTATTAATCTATTTTTTGCCGCTACTAAGTCTGCTTTTGGCAGCAGGGCTGGCAGAAAGTATTTACGGCAAGGATTTTGTTACCGTTTGTGCAGGTGTAGTTGGGCTTGTTTTCGGTGGCTTGTTGGTACGTGCGATCTCCGTTTTATCTCGCAATTCAGCACGTTTACAACCCACAGTAATGGCAATAACCCCGATTCGTTCTACGCTTTAAATATAAGCTCTTACTTAAAGGAAAGTTATCAATGATTAATCGTATTCTGGCAGTGTTTTTTCTGATCGCTTTGTCAGTGCCATCGGCTTTCGCTGAGCTGCCAGATTTCACTAAATTAATCGCTGACAATTCATCGGCAGTCGTGAAAATAAAAACTGTTGAAAAAGTGCCGGAACGTCGTCGTCAGGAGATACCGCAAGGCGATGTGCCGGACATTTTTCGTGATCTCTTCGGACAACGCAACTCGCCACAGCGCAGACCCGCTGCGATGGGTTCTGGTTTTATTATTTCTTCCGATGGATTTATTTTGACTAATAACCACGTTATTGGGAACGCCCATGAAATTTCTATTCGGCTCAGTGATCGTCGTGACTATAAAGGTACCGTAGTTGGCGTGGATCCAAGGTCTGATTTGGCATTATTAAAGATAGACGCGACAGATCTGCCTACAGTTACATTTGCGGGCCCTGACAATCTTAAAGTAGGCGAATGGGTAGTAGCGATCGGTTCACCATTTGGACTTGATTTCTCAGCGAGTGCGGGCATCGTAAGTGCTATTGGTCGCAGTATTCCAACCGCTCGTGGTGAAGATTATGTGCCGTTTATTCAGAGTGACGTTGCGATTAACCCGGGTAATTCAGGCGGGCCATTGTTTAACCTGCAGGGCGAAGTGATTGGCATCAATTCGCAAATTTATACCCGCTCAGGAGGATCTATTGGTCTATCTTTTGCTATTCCAGTCAACGTGGCGCTGGAGGTAGTCGCACAGCTCAAGGACAAAGGTTACGTTGATCGGGGTTGGTTAGGCGTATATATACAGGATGTGGATAAAAATCTGGCTGAGTCTCTGGGGCTAAAAAAATCAAGCGGTGCACTGATAGCCCAGGTTGAACCTGGCAGTGCAGCAGATAAAGCTGGCATGATGGCCGGTGATGTAGTGATTAAATTTAACGGGCAGCCTATTGATCAGGCCAGTGATTTACCCCATGCAGTTGGCTTGATTGCGCCAGGCAAGAAGGTGCCTGCAGTCGTAGTCCGTAAAGGCAAGGAGCGTAAGTTAAACGTTACCGTGGGTGCGCGACCTGGTGAAAACCGTCAGGCAGCGGGCAGCGATACAGGTGATGTGCTAGGTCTTGTTGTAGAAAAACTGACCGACGAGATGCGCAATAAAGGGCGCTTGCCCGGAGGGGTAATTGTCAGCAAGGTGTACGCAGATTCGCCAGCGGTTGAAGCCGGCTTGCAGGCAGGCGATGTTATCGTACAGGTCGGCTATCGCACCATATCCGATTTGAGCGACTATAACGAAGTGCTTGAAGAAATACCCCATGGCACGCCAGTGGCTTTGCGTTTTTTCAGGCGCGGCAGGTCGGTATTTCGTACCATAGAAGTTAACTGACAGGGTCTCGACAGGCTCGGCGCAAAGAGTCAGCAATATTGTCGGTTCACTGGCCGGTGATGAAGCATCGGACGTCAGCATGTGTGAATCGACATGTAGTGAATCAGCCAACCGTGAATTAGCAGTTCCTGGATAAGCAGTTCTTGAATAAGCCGTCCTTGAATAAACAGTGAATTAGCTTGTCCTAGCAGTGGGGAGTCAACGCGATAGTGAATCATTGCCATGAGCCTGAACCAGGCATAGCACAATCATCCTGCTGTGATACGCCTAAAGGCAAGCCCGACTATTTGCTCATAGTATCTGGCACCATTGTTTTAATATGTTATACCATCGGATTATTCAGTGATTACTGGCCAGTGATGCCCCAGTGGTTGCAGGTTATGAGTGGTGGAATTTACGAGCTAGTCGATAAGATGTGGTGGGGATTGTTGGCCGCTGTAGTTTTTGTCGGTTTGCTAGAGCGCGTGCCCAGGGAGGTTGTTACCTCAGCGTTGGGAGAAGGCCGATCCTTTCGAGGCATCTTGCGGGCGACTTTTGCTGGCTTACTTCTCGACCTGTGCAGCCACGGTATTTTGATAGTTGGTACTAAGCTTTATGAGCGCGGCGCCAGTCTGGGGCAGCTGATTGCCTTTTTGGTGGCCAGTCCGTGGAACTCCTTATCGTTGACGATCATCATGGTGACGTTGATCGGCTTGCAGTGGACATTGATTTATATCGGCCTGTCAATGCTGATCGGTCTGATCAGTGGATTGATCTTTAATGGTCTGGTCGCCAGGGGAGTGCTGGCGGACAATCCTGTGAGGCAGGACAACTCAGCACCGGTTTCAGTTATTCCTGCGTTAAAAAAGCTGGTGGCGTCAGCGACAATAACCCCCGCCACGGTGGGTGCTTTGTTGTGGGACGGACTAAAAGATTCGAGGATGGTTTTTCGTTGGCTGTTTTTTGGCCTGGTTCTGGCCACAGCAATAAGGGCATTTGTGCCTCTGGAGACCTACGCCACCTTATTCGGCCCCACCTTGGCAGGTCTTATGCTCACTCTGGTCGCGGCTACAGTGATAGAAGTTTGTTCGGAGGGATCAACACCTATAGCAGCAGATCTGGTGACCAGGGCGGGTGCACCGGGTAACGGTTTTACATTTTTGATGGCCGGTATTGCTACTGATTACACGGAGATCGTGGTGCTGCGAGATTTGACCAAATCCTGGAAAATAGCCTTGTTTTTACCCCTGGTCTGTGTCCCCCAGGTGCTGGTGTTGGGCTGGTTGCTGAATCAATTTGGCGCTTAGTTGTATGCAGATACAGCCAGCCGGCATCGCCAGCACACACTAGCGGTTCATATGACTCTCAGGATACAGCTATTTCCGTAGCTCAACCGGCTGTTTAGGAGCAGTTAAGCACTTTTCCCGCCCGTACAACTCGCATATGTTCCGGTATGATTGCGTCGCGCGAATACGGACTGACTTGCTAACTAACTAACGAACTGACTTACTGAATATATCGAGACTGGAGTAGATGAAAAGGCTATGGGTAAAGAAAGAATCCTCACCGGCATAACCACCACCGGTACACCTCATCTGGGTAATTACGTGGGGGCGATACGGCCAGCGATAGCAGCCAGTAAGAACACGGATGTTGAGTCCTTCTATTTTCTGGCGGACTATCACGCCCTGATTAAATGCCAGGATCCTGAGGAAATTCACCGTTCGACCCTGGAAATTGCTGCCAGCTGGCTGGCTCTGGGCCTCGATACCGACCATGCGGTGTTTTATCGACAGTCAGATATTCCGGAAATCACAGAGTTAACCTGGCTGCTCAGTTGTATGACTGCCAAAGGGCTGATGAATCGATCCCACGCGTACAAAGCGGCAGTTCAGCAAAATGAGGAGGCTGGTGAAGATGCTGATTTCGCCATCACCATGGGCCTGTTCAGCTATCCCGTGCTGATGGCGGCAGATATTTTGATGTTCAATGCCAGGCAAATTCCGGTGGGCCGCGATCAAATACAGCATGTGGAAATGGCCCGCGATATTGCCCAGCGTTTTAATCATCACTACGGCGAATATTTTGTATTGCCCGAGGCTGTAATTGATGACAACGTTGCACTTTTACAGGGCCTGGATGGCCGCAAGATGAGTAAAAGTTACGGTAATACGATACCAATATTTCTTGGTGAAAAGCAGCTCAAAAAACATATAAATAAAATTAAAACCAATTTACTGGAACCTGGGGAACCAAAAGATCCTGACAGCTCAGCGGTGTTTCAGATATGGCAGGCGTTTGCCACCAGAGAACAAACCGAAGCCATGCGCGTAGACTTTACCAACGGTATTGCCTGGGGCGAAGCTAAAAAGCGTTTGTTTGAGCTGGTTAACGCAGAACTTGCGCCGGCCCGTGAGCGTTACGAAGAGCTATTGAAAGCACCGCAGGAGGTTGAAGCGATATTGCGTCAAGGGGCCATACGGGCGAGGCAAAGCAGTCAGCCGCTGATTGAAAAATTGCGCAGCGCTGTAGGCATCAGTGCTCTGGCTTGATCGGTGGTTGGGGATGTCTGGATGAAATGATCTGAACTATCCAGAAATCAAGATTAGCCGGATTGTTGGCTCAGGATATTGACCATAGCGCTAGTGAGCTGATTCAGATCGGCGCTGTCGATTACGTAGGGCGGCATTACATAAACCAGTTTGCCAAACGGTCGCAACCAGACCCCGGCGTCAACAAATAGTTTCTGGATGCGCGGGATATCGACGGCTGCGTTCATTTCCACCACACCAATAGCACCTAAAACTCGAACATCGCGGACATTTTTCATATCAGCACAAGGCGCCAGGCCGACTTTGAGCTGCGCTTCGATGCGTTCCACCCGCTTCTGCCAGGGCGAGTCGAGAAGCAAGTCGATGCTGGCATTGGCTACCGCACAGGCGAGAGGGTTGGCCATAAATGTAGGGCCATGCATAAATACGCCGGCCTCGCCCTGACAAATGCCATTGCTGATCTTTTCATTGCACAGGGTAGCGGCCAATGTCAGGTAACCCCCGGTGAGGGCTTTGCCGAGGCACATAATATCCGGGCTGATGTCAGCCCACTCACAGGCGAACAATTTGCCAGTGCGACCGAAGCCTGTAGCAATTTCATCTGCAATCAACAGTACGTTGTGACGGTCACATAACTCCCGCACAGCAGCCAGGTATTGTGGCGAGTAAAAACGCATACCGCCGGCACCCTGAACTACAGGTTCGACAATGACAGCGGCGAGCTCGTTGGCGTGCTGGCAGATTTTTGCTTCGAAATCGTCGATAGAAGCAGGATTAAACTGAACACCAAATTTACAGCGAGGCGCTTCCGAAAACACTTGCTGGGCGAGCATGCCCTTAAACATATGATGCATGCCAGTCTCTGGGTCGCAGACCGACATGGCGGCAAAGGTATCACCGTGATAGCCGTTTTTCAGGGCCAGTAACCTGGATTTTTCTGGACGCCCCTGCGATTGCCAGTATTGCAATGCCATTTTTATAGCCACTTCTACACTGACAGAACCGGAATCACTGAAAAAAACCTTGTCCAGCGGTTCCGGCGTCAGGCTTACCAGCCGCTTAGCCAGTTGTGCGGCCGGTGCATGAGTGAGGCCGCCAAACATAACATGGGCCATCTGCTCCAGTTGTGTTGTCAGGGCATCGTTTAGCACCGGATGGTTGTAGCCGTGGATGGCACACCACCAGGATGACATGCCATCAATTAAGCTGCGACCATCGGCCAGTTGCAAACGCACGCCATCGGCACTGACTACGTTGTAAGCCGGTACTGGATGTGTCAATGAGGCATAAGGATGCCAGATATGCTGCGTATCAATGGTGTGAATTTCTGAGGCAGTCAACGACTTCATTGTTACCGAGTTCACGGAAAGGAGATTTGCTATTGTATGACAGTTGCCGCTCTGCCAACAAAAGAGTTATGTTTCTCTGTGTACCGTGCTGTGCTGTGCCGTAGTGGGCGGTAGCGAGCTGCAGATTAGGCAGTGAGTTTTAAGTTTGCGTAAGTAAAACCGAGGTTTTTATTGGTTTTTTGTCGGGCTTTTTTTACTGGATTTTTTTTGAGGTATGGGTGCCGGATAATGGTATCCGCGGTATAATTGATTCAGCCCGGGCTAATTACCTAAAAAATAGGCACCTCGAAAATAGGTGCCTGGAAGATGGGTATCGGGCAAATGGGTATCTAATGGACGATACCGACAAGGGGTTCCCTGGGTTCCTGAAAATCTAACCTGAGACCTTTCCACGAAAGCAAAAAGTACACGAAAGCAAACAGGACTTTCGTGCCAGGGTTTCAACCAGTGAGGTGTTTTATGCCTGTATCAAGGCTAACAGGATTGTTTGTCATCAGCATGTTGCTGTCCGGTGTGTCCATGGCGGTGGATGGGCCAAAATCTAGTTACTGGGCTTTCTGGGACAAAAGTGGGGCGCGCAGTACGCCGATCAATCACAGCGGGCTGGATTTTATTTTGCGCACTTACGTAGTCACCGACCACCCTTCGGGCATTAATCGCTTCCGCTATAAAGCGGTGAGCAGTGCGGACAAACAGAAGCTGGAAGAATATATAACAGTGACGGCAAAAATAGATCCCCGGGACTATGTTCGCGATGAGCAAAAGATCTACTGGATGAATTTATATAATGCCGTGACCATCAACCTGGTTCTAGATTATTATCCAATTAACAGTATCAGGGATATTTCCGTGAAATCCGGTAATACCGACCCTCTTAATACAGAGCTGGTGACTGTGGCTGGCCAGCCTCTGGCCCTGAACGATATTGAACACCGCATACTCAGGCCTATCTGGAAGGATTTTAAAATTCACTTCGGTCTGGTGTGTGCGAGTCTTGGTTGCCCTAATGTCCAGCCAGAAGCGTTCACTACTGCGAATAGCAAAAAATTGCTGAAAAAAGCAGGTCGAGATTTCGTCAACCACCGTCGTGGCTTGCAACTGGAAAATGGTCAGCTACAGGTATCGAGCTTATTTGACTGGTACGAGCTTGATTTCGCGACTAATCAGAAGAAACTTCTTAAGTTGTTTGCTCATTATGCCGAGGATCGTAAAGCGCTGTATTTACTCGGCTTTGACGGCGAAATCAGTTATACCTATGACTGGCGGTTAAACGCGCCCTGATTAACGGGGTTGGTAGGTTGATAGGTTGATAGGTTGATAGCCGCGTAAGTAAATCTTTCACAGGCACATCCAACAAACCACTGCGCGTCACAATTGCTGCGTCGCACGGTGCGCCATGATTTCACCGATATTTTCATATCCGCTGGTTTACCTCTGTGCGCCCTGCACAACAGGTTGGCAAGTGCTGTCCTGAATGGTTGAATGAGGACAGAATGTAGCTATCAATATCAGATTAAGCGATATTCCGTTAGGTAAAATTGCTTAGCCAAATATATGTTTATCCATATAAACATATAGCCAAAAACAAATTCAGCCAGGAAAACAATAACGTTATGAAAATCGATGTGATGAGTAACCCCCGAGAACTGCACGCCATACAAAAAATGGCGCGTGATGTGGAACAGGCGGGATTTAGCGGCATTACCTTTACTGAAGGTGGCCGCACGGCCTATTTGTCTGTAGGCGCTGCTGCACTGGCGACCGAGAAACTCGAATTCTCCACTGGCATCGCCGTCGCCTTCCCCCGTAGTCCGATGATTACGGCGGCCAATGCCTGGGAACTGCAGGATGCCAGCCGTGGTCGCTTTCGGCTCGGACTGGGAACCCAGGTTCGGGCCCATATCACGCGGCGTTACGGAGTGGAATTCGATCCCCCCGGCCCACGGATGCGGGACTACATCGGTGCGTTAAAGGCTATTTTTCGGGCTTACCAGAAGCAGGAAAAGCTCGACTACCACGGCCCTTATTACGAATTAACCCTGTTTAATGATATGTGGTCGCCAGGACGCATTGATTACCCGCCGCCAGCCATTGATGCCGCTGCGGTAAACCCCTATATGCTAAAGATGGCTGGCGAATTATGTGATGGCGTCTAGGTTCATCCTTTCCATAGCCAGAAATATATTGATGACATGTTACTGCCTGCCGTTGCCGAGGGTGCGAGCAAGGTGGGGCGCGATGCTGGTGAAGTGGATTTGTTGGTGCCGGTACTGACAATCGTCGGCGATAGCGAAGAAGAAAAGGCAGCCTCCCGCGCGTTTTGTCGCCAGCAAGTGGCTTTTTATGGCTCTACACCAAACTATGCCTTTCAGTTTGATTTACTGGGCTTTGAAGGTGCCACCACGAAAATACGCCAGTGCCAGAAGGCGGGCGATATGGCGGGCATGTCCGATGTCATTAGTGATGAAATATTGCAACATTACACCACCGAAGCCAGTTGGGACGACCTTGCAGATAAACTGGTCGACCGTTATCAGGGTGTTGCCGAACGGCTTATTATTTATACGGCAGGGATGGATTACGCCCGTGACCCCAGTTCTATCGGCCGTTGGGGCGAAGTGGCGAGGGCAGTGGTCGCCAGAGCTTGATAAATCAACAACACGTTATCATCAGAAGGAGATTCGAGCGGTCAACAAGATGGAAGATAGAAACGTGTTGATGCAAGACTTGCCCCATTTTTGCCCGACCCCGTTTTTTCGCTTAGCCCACTCGGAGCATCTCCGGGTAAAACCTTATATTCTAAGCAAACCGATCATTTCGCCTATAACAAAAGCAAAACTGACAAAGAAACCGACGATGGGTATCCAGGACGGAAATATCCTTACATCAACTGGAAGTGGGTCTTGTCGCTTAATTCGCCATAGCGCAAGGTTCACTATCGAAAAAATCGTCAGGATGATAATGGAAGTTGCTTCGGCAAGTGAAGCCAGGCGACCCAGGAGTGCAAGTATAAGCACGAGTGATGACGCTAGAACTGTGGCAATGAGAGGGGTACGTGTCCTGGGGTATATTTTACTTAACAGGGCAGGGAGCTGGCCACGTGAGCTCATACCATACAAAACTCGAGCAGCCATGATTATTTGAATTAAAGCACCATTGATAATAGCCAGCATACCGATAATGCTGATAATAACGGCTTTTTCACCAACATGATGCTCGTAGATACTTGAAAGTGGTGCTGCACTGGAGGCAAGTTCAGCTGGAGTTAGTGACAATACAGCGGTAACCATTAATAGCATATATATAACGGTGGTGATGCCGAGTGTCAGCAGGATCGCACGGGGAAGATTATGTTTAACGTCTTTAACTTCTTCGGCCACGTCGACCATATCCTCAAAGCCAATAAAGGCGTAGAAGGAGAGAATCGATCCAAGGTAAATGCCTCCCCAGCTGGCGATGTCTGTGGAGGGGACCAATTCAGTCCATCGGTCTGGGAAGGAGAATAAACTTTCACGGCTTACCGCCACTACCAGCAGCAATCCACCGATTTCAATCACAGTAATAATGCTTGCTATGGTGACTGACTCTGCGATGCCCCATGAGGCAATGCCAGCAAGTAATATGGTCACTATCATGATGGCGATAAGACGATCTACGGCGATGAATTGATGCAAATATCCTACAAAACCATTAACCAGTGCAGCGGCTGAAACCAACCCGGCAGTAATCACAAGAAGACCGATAATAATGGATAGGCGCTCAGAGGAGAATCCTTGCTTTACATACAATGCCGCACCAGCAGCACGAGGGTAACGACCACACAGCTCGGCAAATGATATTGCCGTAAATCCCGCCAGTAGAGCAGCGATAAAGAATGAAGCGGGAGCGTAATATCCGGCGACGTTGGCTATTTCACCCACCAAAGCATAGATGCCAGCTCCAATGGTAGTGCCGAGCCCGTACAGAACCACCATGGGAAGAGACAGCGTGCGTTTTAGGCTAATCTGATTATTCATAGGCTATAACTTCCTGTAACTAAATGAGAACCTGGCTAATAATTTGGCTCTTTAGGCATGGGCCGTCGTTGCGATGACGGT
>Ga0164315_10003399_pt1 | contig 12350 bp, 15 predicted proteins | sample GuaBasSedimGuay6_FD_113737 | JGI IMG/M metagenome (GOLD analysis project Ga0164315, IMG submission 113737) | Subseafloor sediment microbial communities from Guaymas Basin, Gulf of California, Mexico - Guay6, Core 4569-2, 0-3 cm | ecosystem: Environmental > Aquatic > Marine > Hydrothermal vents... | reverse complement strand
AGCATGTATAATATATTGAAACTAATTAATATTGTATATATTGAGATTGCTGAAGAATATCGTAAAGAAGCGATAAAAATTCTTCTATTAACAACAGATGAACACCGTCAAGATTTTGTTAGGAAACATAAACGAGATCAAGGTAATATTTGTTGTTTAATATTAGATAGGGCAAAATATGAATTGGTTAAAGAAGGAAAAATGAACCAAAATGATAATGATGGTTTTGGTTCTCCTGATTTATGGGAATAATTAAAATCCCACTTCACATTTTTTTGTTTCGAAATCAAAAAAGGCATATGAGATATATAATGTTTTATGTCCAGAAAATTCCAATTCTGAAATTTCGAATCCCCAATCAAAATCACCTAAATTAATTTCTCTTTCTTCAACAACATCATCATTATCATCAAGAATTTCAGCTATAAATGAACCACTAGCATTTTTTATTGTAACTTGAAAATCTTCAATACCGTATCGATTTTTCCACATATTAAATGACCAATAAATAACGATTTCATTGTCTTTAACGTTAACGTCTGTTTTATCGTAATCATAATCAGGAGATAACTTATGTAAATTCCTTATTTCAACTGATTGTGATTCTAATTCACCAATAAAAACATCATCATATTTTTCAGTATTCATTTCTTCGTTAATAATATTTTTTATTTTTTTCATATCGTTATTCATTAAATTTCATATAAATACTGAATTTTCTATAAAATATTGATTAAATAGATTTTTTTATTATACTTGTTTAAGTATTTATAGTAAAGATTAAAAAGGAGGTAAATATAAGTAAAAAAATTATTTTATTAAAAAAAATGTTTAATGAATTGTCCTAGATGTTCAAAACCAACTTTTAAAAAACACATAGAAACCACTGAAACCACAGAAATTAATTTTTATTATTGTTCAACCTGTCATTACGAAACACATCCACTTACAATATTTAATAGCAATATTGAAAAAAAACATAGTCTTTATATGGAAGAATTAAGAGAATAGCTTTTATTTTAAAATTTTTATTTCTATATTTGTTGAAATTTATATTAAATATGGTAATAAAACAAAATGAAATATTTGTAAATGAGAAACATTGGGAAAACATGAACCCTGATGAATTGGATCATTTTACAATAAAAATATTTGATTATTATCGTAATGAGGGATTTCCATATTATTCTACTGATATGGAAACTAGACATAAAGATTTCAATAAATTAAAAAATTATAATAGAGATAATTTATTTGATAATAATATAGTTAAACAAACCATGCATGGTTTAGGTTTAGCTTGGTCTTATTTTCCACATGCATTTAATGTTAGGTGTAATGATAAAATGACACCATATGAAGCATTTATGAATGATGATATATTCATGAAGGTTATCCGTAAAAGATTAAAAATGGGAACATATATTTCCGATTCTGGTATCAGAAAAATGTTGAAAATATATACCAATGTTCAAGGTGTATCTAATTTTAGACCAACTGCTGCTGCATGTATATATGATATGTTTGCAAAAGATGGTGTAGTTTGGGATATGTCAGGTGGATGGGGTGGTAGATTGTTGGGTGCAATAATTAGTGGTGTTAAAAAATATATTGCAACAGAACCATCAACATTAACACATAATGGATTAAATGCACTTGTAAAAGATTTTTCTAATGGAATGTCTTATGATATTAAGAAAATAGGTAGTGAAGAATATAAACCAGAAAAAGAAACATTAGATCTATGTTTTACATCTCCACCATATTTCGATTTAGAAAAATATTCAGATGAATCAACACAGAGTTATGTTAAATTTAAGACCAAAAAAGATTGGGTTGATGGATATTTATATAAAACATTTGAAAATTCTTATCATGGCTTAAAAATGGATGGTAAGATGGTAATAAATATTGCAGATGGTAAATCTAATTTAAATTTAGTTAATGAAACAATTGTCGTTGCAAAGCAAATTGGATTTAAATATATTAATGAATATAAATTAGCACTATCAAGTTTAAAACTGAAAAATAAGACAGATAAATTTAAATATGAACCAATATTAATATTTGAAAAATAAATTATGCCTAAGTACTTCATAGATACTGAGTTTCATGAATATCATAAGCAAGTTAAAGTTGCTGGTATTAAAGTAGGTAAACCAATTCCTACTATCGATTTAATTAGCATTGGAATTGTAAGTGAAGTGTATGAAAGTAGATCGAAATATAGTGATGAGTTACATTCAAGCACCAGTACTTTACACCCAAGTAAAGAATATTATGTAGTTTGTAAGGATTTTAATTTAGAAGATGCTTGGAATGCTAATCAGGGCACTAAAGAAAATCCTAATTATTGGTTAAGAGAAAATGTATTAAAACCTATTCATTTAGAAATGAGTAGTTGGGATGGAAGAACAGGATACAATGATATTAAAGATTTTAAAAGATTACTTAATAAATATGGAAAAACTAAAAAGCAAATAGCCACAGAAATACAAAGATTTGTTTATAATCCTTCTTTAGATTTAGATGATGGTATGCAAGGTCTTGATGTCTATGTTGAAGAATGGTTAAAAAATAACGACATTAAATTTTATGCTTATTATGCAGATTATGATTGGGTGGTATTTGCTCAATTGTTTGGTAGTATGATGGAGCTTCCAAAGGGTTTTCCGTATTATTGTATTGATCTAAAACAAATATTAGATGAAAAATATTTATTCAGTAGTCATACTCCTGATTGTGATCCTAATTACCCCAAACAAGAAAATGAACATAATGCCTTAGCTGATGCTATGTGGAATAAACAATTATATAATTTTTTAAATAACCTATAAAATGAGTATAAAAACACCTACTTTCAATGAAATGGTCATAACTTATGGTCATCAATTTACTGAATTAGAAATTGGAGATGCGTATAGGAATGGTGACTATGATATGTTAATAATTAGATTAGAAAAAGACAATATGAAAGAAGAAAATTTAGTGGAAAAAAAGAAACAAGAACTATGTGAAAGAATAAAAGAAGATGGTTATAGAATAGATACAAATACTAACACTATTTTTATTCCATATACCGAAGCTAATAATATAAACAAGAATGTTCTTATGTTAAGGAACGATTTTGGATATGGTGTTCAAACAGAAATAATTTAATATAAAAATAAAACAGATGTCAGGTGGCCATTTTGATTATGATGATTATAAATTACAATCGATAGCAGATTCCATTAAAAACGCTATTGATATGAATAATAAAGAAGATGATTGGGGTTATTCTTATGATTTCTCTAAAGAAACGTTAGATGAGTTTAAAAAAGGAATAGAATTAATAAAAAATGCACAAATTTACGCACATAGAATAGACTATTTACTTTCTGGTGATGATGGGGAAGAAACATTTCATGAACGATTAAAAGAAGATTTAGATGAGAATAATTAAATATTTTTTCTCCATAATGTGGAGCAGATTTTTATTGAATTTCAATATAAAAAAAGATGAGAAGGTTATACCTAAAGGTCATTATTGTTATGAACCTGATTATGAAAAGAATAAAAGTAAAGAAAATACTGATATAACATATTATGTGAAACCATGTAAATACTATAAATGGTTTACTGAGAATTATAAAGGATGTGAATATCTGGGTATCATAATTAACGATGTTTGTTTAGATGATCAATGTAAAATATGTGATATAAATATCGATTAAAAACTTGTTGGTATGATAGGTAAAACAATGATTGCAACATTGGGTGAATTCCACACAGAAGGTTTTAGTATACATGTGAACTATTGTAATAAAGAAAGTCACCACCAATCGATATTTATTTTAAAATAAAAAAATTATGGAAGATAATACACTATTGAAAAGAGTTGAAAATGAATTAAAAACAACATCTAAATCTAGAAAAGATTTAGTAATTGATCATTTAATAATGGCTCATTCTCATTTATTTGAAGAATTTAAAGGTGAGAATATTGCCCATGTCTTATCAGATATTAATTATTTGATTTCTAAAATCGGAAAAGCTTTATGAAAAAATACTTCATATTCATATCATTATTCTTCATTTCAATGAACATGAATGCTCAACTAGGCATTACACGTGATTTGTTTATTGAAGAATATGGTTTTGATGAAAAGATTGGTTCTTTATATGTAAAACATGGTGAATATTTTACTCGTTATTACCAATTTAATGAAGATTCTATATGTTTCAACATTAAACAACAACAAATGAAAGGAAACCCCTCTTTTTTTTATGAATATTATAATCAAATAGATAATTTAACTAAAATCCATTATAATGAGTGGGTATATAAATATTGGCTTGATTCAGTATTATATAAAGTCACATTTATTATTAAATATCACGCATATCCCAGTTTACCTTATATGGATATAAATTTAATGATTATCCTACCTATCAAAGTTAAGACAACTAAACTCAAACCCAATAAAAAAAAAAGAAGGTACGTAAATAAATATAATAGAAAAAATGATATGGTTAAATTAATAAAATCATTTAAAATTAAATTAATTATAGAGGAATAATAATAAGATATTAATAATTATAGCTAATATATTATCTATAATACCTATATTTAAGTATTAATAGATAATATATTAGTTATTATTTAAATTTAAAAATATGAGTTATATTGTAGTAGATATTGAGGCCGATGATCAAAGTCCAGCAACAGGGAGCATGGTTTGTTTTGGTGCTGTATTAGTTAAAGATATGAGCAAAACATTTTATGGTCAAACTAAACCAATTACAGAAAAATGGAATCCTAAAGCATTATCGATAAGTGGATTTAGTAGAAAGGAGCACGAAAAATTTGATGATCCAAAAGAAGTAATGGAAAAATTCGCTAAATGGCTTGAAGAAGTAAGTGAAGGAAAACCAACATTTATATCTGATAACAATAGTTTCGATTGGCAATGGATTAATTATTATTTCCATAAATATTTAGGTAGAAATCCTTTTGGTTTTTCAAGTAGAAGAATAGGTGATCTTTATTGTGGAATGGTAATGAGTGCAAATAAAAATAATGAATGGAAACGTAAATTCAGAAAAACTAAACATGACCATAATCCAGTCAATGATGCCAAAGGAAATGCTGAAGCATTACTTACAATGAAAGAAATGGGTTTAAATATTAAATTCTAATAATATTAATTATGAGAAAAATTAACAATTTAGTTATTTTAGTTATTGCAGGTATAGTTGCAACAAGTATTGCTATATTATTTATTGAAGAACCAGATAAAATAAAACACCAATATTCTGATTGGCAGATTAAAAAAACCGCACATGAAAAAACATTAACAAAAAAACAAATATATTTATTGTTACATAGACCAGTTACTATTTCAGTTAATAGATATTATAAAGATTTTAATTGCTCTAAAGAAGATTTAAAATTATCTTTAGTTGCTTTAATTTGTTTGGAAACAGGTAACCTACAAAGCAAAACTATGCAAATTAATAATTTAATCGGCATGAAAGCAGTTGAAGATAGACCATCCTTTACTTTTATGACCAATGAATTTATTAATGGTGAAATGAATATATATAAACAAAACTTTGCATCGTTTTATAGTTTTGAAGATTGTACTAACAATTTCTTTAAATTATTAACTAAAGAAAGATACAATAACGTACATAAAGCTAAAAATTATAAAGAATTTGTTAAAAAATTAGCAAAAGCAGGATATGCTACAGACCCTGATTATGCTGAAAAAGTTTTGAGAATAATAAAAAATATTAAAAATAATTAAAAAAACATTTGGTAGATTAATTTTTAATGTATATGTTTGTCGGAAATTATAATCAATGAAATTATGTTATTTAAATAAATTTAATCATGAAAGAAAATAAAAATATAAATAGTGAAAAAAAAATTAAGATAAATCTCATAGGCCAAGCATTGGCTAAATCAAATGGGGTTAAATTAATAAATCATAACAGAAATGTTGCTATTGTAAGTAGATATATTGCAACTAAAATGTTAGTTGAACCTAGTGAGGAACAATTGAAAACTATTGAAATTAGTGGATTGTTACATGATATTGGAAAAATGACTGAAGAATTTCAAAAGATGTTAAGAGGTCAAGTAAAAAAACCAAAAAATAATTTCTTACATAACGAAATAGGCTGGGCGTTTCTTTATACATATTTAGATACTGCTGATTCAATTTTTGATTTCACTGAAGTAGTTAATTTAATTCATTGGCATCATGGTATTTATAGGAAATTATCTAAATCAACTAACGAAACAATTATTGATTCATTATCTGATGAAAATATTGAATTGATGAAGGGTATATTGGTTGAATTAATGGGTGAAAAACATTTATATGTTAAAGATGATAAATCGAGAAAAACAACACCACAATTTTACTACAGTAATGGTGATATTATAAATGACTATAAGGAATATAATAAATTATTTTCTATTAGTAGAACTTGTTTAATTACCGCAGACAGGATTGTTTCTGTACTTGAGGAGGAAAATAATGATTTGGTAATTAATTATGAAAATGTTTCTAATCAAGTTGAAAGTAAGATGGAGGAATATTTAAATAAATCAACATCATATAATATTCTCATGCCAGATGGATATGTTAAAGAAAGATTTAAATTACAAAAAGATATTGCTGAATCATGTGATTTTAAATCAGAAGAACCCACTGAAAAAAATAACACAACAATAGTAAAAGCACCTTCAGGATTCGGTAAAACAATGGTTGGATTAATTTGGTCATCGTTAAATAATAAAAAAACAATTTGGGTTGTACCAAGAAATATTATCGCTAAATCAATTTATAAATCGATTATTGAAGAATTAGAAAAAATGAATTTAAGTCACGTTAAAGTTGAATTATTTCTTACAGGAAAACGTGAAAAATGTAATTTTAAAGAAAAGAAAGACCTCAAAAAAAATAATGAATTTAATGCTGACATTATTGTTACTAATATAGATAATTTTGAAGCACCTTCGATTAGAGATAATATTGCGGATCGTTTATTTCTAACGCATTCAGCCAATATCGTGTTTGACGAATATCATGAATTTTTATCAGATTTACCGCTTTTTGCTTGCTTTGAAAATTTAATGAAAGCGAGACATCGAAATACTGAAAGTAGAACCTTATTACTTTCTGCAACTCCTATAGATATTAGTTCTATGTGGGATAGTATCGATAATAAAACCAAAATCTCACCGAATAATACCAAACATCATCCTGCAATACATAAAAGAGAGTATTTAATTCGTGTTAAGGATGAGTTTATTCATGATCGTAAAGGATCGGAACTTATCATATTCAATTCTATTTTTGAGAGTCAAATTCATTTGAATAAAATTCCAACCGCCACACTTTATCATAGTAAATTTGATAAAAAATCGAAAGAAGATAAATTTAATTATCTTATGGAAAATTACAGTAAAAATTCTCCAATGAATTTAGATAAGAGTCCAATAATATCAGCACTTATGATACAAGCTAGTTTAGATATTAGTGTTTTAAATCTATATGAATCAGTTCAATCACCAGAAGCAACTTTACAAAGAATTGGTAGAACAGGTAGATTTGAAGTTGATTATGTTAATGGTGAATTAACTATAAACGTGTTTAAAGTTAGAAGTAGATTAAATAAAGAAAAATTTAGTAGAAGTGAAAATGCAGTTGATAGGTTATTATATGATGATAAATTAACGGAATTATGGTATAAAGAAATATCTCGTTATGATGGAAAAAAAATGACCTTAGATGAGTTTTATGTTCTTTATAATAAACATGTTCATGAAAATAGAGATGACAGAAAAAAGTTTTTTAAGAAAAAACTTAGTTTAAGTTTGGATCGTTTAGCTAAAGTTTATCCAAGAAAATTTTCCTTGAAAAATAAAAAGGATGATATAATAATTGCTGGTGGAAATAAATTAAGATCCCTTGGTGATGAGATTTTCTATTTGGTTAATTTATATGATGTCGATAAAAAAGATATCAATAAAAAAACATATGTAGGACCTTTTCCAGCATCCATACGTGTATCATTTGAAAAAGATTTTAATGAGGAGATTAGTAAAGGTATTCAAACTCGATTATTCGGTTCAATGAAAACTATTATGTATAGTGATCAAAATGAATTTGATTATTCGGAAATATTAAAAAATAAAAAAAGAATTCGTATTGATGAAATTAGACACTTAGCTAGGAAAAGCGATACCCCTTATATTCGTTATGATGAGGTGTATCATCCGAAATATGGTTTAATTGATATTAAACGATTAAAAGAATTAGGATTATAAAATTATTATTAATAACAAAAACAGTAAAAATGATGAAAAAAACAATTTTATTTAAGTTAGAATTAGAAGGTAGGGGAATTGTTAATATGGATTCCAATGATCAGAAATATTTAGCAAGTAAAACCCATTTGAAAAGTGGAAGTGGACATAATAATGTCTCATATGCTAAAAAGGATTTTTATGAAGATGAAGATGGTAAATTAAAATATCGAATAAAAATTAGTAGGGACACTCTTATGCATGATATGTATAAAAATGAAATTATATCACAAAATCCCAGTATTCTTCATCACGATGCGTTATTGTATTCATATATTGGGTCTCCAGTTTCAATTGTGCGAGGCTATATGTTTGCAAATAGCAATAAAAATAAATCAATTAAAAGAAAAGGTGCAATTACCTTTTGCGATGCTGAACAAACTTGTAATGCGGTTTCTAATATTGAAACATTTTCAAGATCAGGAGACAAAGTTGAAAATGATGGTACTACTGATAAAAAAGATAATACATTTTATCATAAAGAAACCGTTGGTAACATTAAATATGATGCAATAGGTAGTATCGATTTAATGGCACTTCAATTTCTAACATGCGACCATGTTTTTGATCGTTATTCGTTTAATCCTGATCATTTTGATTTATATAAGGAATTTTTATCGAAAAAACTTCCAAATTTTAATTCGAAATTGGGTTATTATCAATTAAATGATTCATCAATTGATATGCCTGAATATGGTGTTCTTTTAAGTAATGAGAACATTTTGTTTTTAGTTAAGGAAACTTTAAAAAAACTTATAGAATTGAATGTTAGACGAAAGGGTGCGTTTGCAAAAACCGCATCTTTGAAAATAAAATTGGTTGAAAACCCTATTGAAGATAAAGTTGGTGATGAAAATGGTTGGATTACAATATCTGATTATTCCGATATTGAGAGTTTAGATTTTGAATCGACCATTTTTTATAGTGAAGTTGATCTTGAAGTTGCAAAAAAACAACGTGAAGTTATTGAGGAGAATAAAAAGAAAGCGTTGGCTTTTGAAAAAGAAAAAAATGAAAAAAAATCTTCAAATAAAAAAGCAAGAGAAAATGAATAAATATCTATTACTTAACTTCCGAAATGCTAAGTTATTTCGGAGGTTTAATAAAAACAATGAGAATTTCAGAACTAAAGATTATTCAATTAATCAATACTATGATACTTATTGTAAACGACACGAACTGCCCTCTTTTATTGAACCAATTACGGTTTATCAAATTTCAAACATGTTACATGTTCTTTTTAACGAAAGACCAATACCTTCATTAAGAGAATCATTTTATAAACGTGTTGATCATTATTTTGAAATGGCGGAAAAATCTTTATTGAAGATTAATACACCAAAAATAAATTTCGGTCAATTTCCTTTAGAAACGATGCACATGAAAAAAAGTGTTTGGAATTCTTGGAATCCAAATATACCGTTAAATTGGGAATTAGTAAGGAGGTATGTTGATGACGAGGAAAAATATCTGAAATTCATATCCATTTTAGATTTGAACGTAGGTATTAATTCAAAAAAAATACCTTTTTATAGAATAAAAGAAATTATCGCTACATTAGATACTGAAACACGGTTAAAAATTAATGATTCTATTGTTGAATTAAAAAAATGTAGTGGATTAATTTATGCATTAGGACGTTATAGTGGTAACGGTAAATTTTCAGCTCAAGATGATTCAAAACTTGTCGCTAAATATGTTAATTGTAGCGCAAAAACCGTAAATATTTGGGTTGAAAAAAATTATAACTTATCTGGTGAAATTATTGTTCCAGTTTCTGATGATGATATACATAGATTAGAGGTGACATCAAAAGGTTTTGCTAATTTACTTGATGGTGGATTTGTTTGGATTGATTCCGTTAAATCTGGTTCGGAAATTTCTGATGAAGGTTTTACTATTGTTGGATCAATTTCAACTAAAATGACAACTCCTGTTATATCAACTTAAAATTAAATAAAATGAGAATAAAAATTAAATTTACAAAAAATACGAAGAAAGTACCGAATAATCAAGCACCTGTAAATTCGTATATCCATAAATGTTTGGGTGTTAATAACAAATATCACGATAGTGCATCAAATTATTGTGTTAGTGGTATGTTAAGTGGAACTGCACATGATAATAATCGGTATGTTAATTATCCTAATGGTGGTTTTATTATTATAACATCAAGTGATCTTGAATTTATCAATAAGGTTATTATGGGTGTTATTCAGAATACAACATTTGGTTTTGGGATGACATTTGACTCAATTGATCATATAGATGAAAAGTTCAATAACGGTTGGAATTACTTTAAAACAACCAGAAATGGGTTTATGTTGAGAGATAAGATTAAAATTGATGGTGAAGTTAAATATTATACCCTTCAAGATAAAAAAGAATTAATTGATTATACTAAAAACCATATAATTAATAAATTTTCTAAAATCAATTCTAAATTAAAGTTTAATGATTTAAAAATCGAAATACATGAACATAAAAATCATAAAACACAACATGTTTATTGTAATGATGTTTTTAATATAGCAAATGTTTGTCAGATAAATGTCCATACTAACGAAAAATTAGCAGAAGCATTATATAATTATGGTATCGGACAATCAACAGGCTCAGGTTTTGGAACTATTTATACAACAAAACAACATAAATCATATGTTTAGGATAGAAAAAATGATGTTTAATGTACGATTTAAGAGATGATTATTAAATTTTTAATGTTGGAATTTATGTGTAAAGTTTTAAGCTTAAATTACTTAATTAGGGGTATAGTAATTAACATCTAATTTTGAAATGAAATCACAACTTGATTATATCAGGCAAAAGAAGCTAAATTAGTAATTAATATCTAATTTTGAAATGAAATCACAACACGAAAGGTGAATTAAACTTCTGGGGAGAAGGTAATTAATATTTAATTTTGAATGAGGAAATCACAATACCATGAGGCGAAAATATGATAGATGCATAGTAATTAATATCTAATTTTGAATGAGGAAATCGCAACCATCTAGACAGGCTTTATTTAACTTTAATAGGTAAATAAAATCTAATTTTGAAATGAAATCACAATTTAGTGATGAAATAAATGTATCTAAATATTGGTAATTAATATCTAATTTCGAATATAGAAATCACAACGTTCAATCGTATTATCATATTTTAACATAAGATAATTAATAGCTAATTTTGAAATGAAATCACAACACTTTATATTCAAATAGTTCGCATGTGTGGGATAATTAATATCTAGTTTTGAAATGAAATCAAAACAGTATATCGTAGGTTTCGAGTAGTTCTTTTAATAATTAATATTTAATTTTGAAATGAAATCGCAACAAAATCGTATGTATGGAACATCTTCAAATTAGTAATTAATATCTAGTTTCGAATGATGAAATCAAAATAACACTAAGGAGATTTTAGAAATGTCTAAAAGTGATTAATATCTAGTTTCGAATGTGGAAATCGAAATATCATGCTAATATAGTGAGTAATTAGAAATAACACATAATATTTAGTTTCATATGGAGAAATCACAACTGTATCAGTCTTCCTTTACGGATAACAATTGGTAATTAATATCTAGTTTCGAATATGGAAATCACAATATTGGAACAGATATGGGTATAAAACCAAATGATAATTAATATCTAATTTCAACTGAGGAAATCAAAATACTATTTTCTAACTTAATTTGCGTAAAAGCAATTAATATCTAATTTTGATAGGAAATCGAAAAAATATATAGGCCGTAAATTGCACAACAAAAAGTTTATAATATTCAATTTTGAAAGGAAATCACAATTAAGCCAAATATTCATACATGGCAACATTGGTAATTAATATTTAATTTCGAATAAAGAAATCACAATAGCAATAAAGAAGCGGTTGATGTAATAATAGATAATTAATATTTAATTTTGAGAGGAAATCACAACAGATGCCCAGAAACATATAGCTGGTCTCCTTAGTAATTATT
>Ga0164315_10003398_pt1 | contig 12350 bp, 14 predicted proteins | sample GuaBasSedimGuay6_FD_113737 | JGI IMG/M metagenome (GOLD analysis project Ga0164315, IMG submission 113737) | Subseafloor sediment microbial communities from Guaymas Basin, Gulf of California, Mexico - Guay6, Core 4569-2, 0-3 cm | ecosystem: Environmental > Aquatic > Marine > Hydrothermal vents... | reverse complement strand
CGAGTTCAATGAGTTGCAAGATATCGAAGATTTTACTTGCATCAAAGCCAGCCTGTGTAGCAAGTTTGCAATTAATTTCAAGATCATCGTCCCCCCCTATCCATAGCACCTTATAAGATTTTTTTTCAAGAACTTTAGCAAGCTCGCCGAAACAGGGCCAGCGCTTGTCAGGATGTTTTTTGCTTGAGCCCGCGTGTAGAAGTACCAGCTGCTGATTAAACAAGCCTTTCTCCTTAAGCCAGGATTTTACAAAAGACTCTCCCTGTTTATTCTTGGGAAGCCAGGGTGTTTGGGGCGCAGGAGTAATGTTAGCACCAAGCAGAATCTGGTTTAGTCTTTCGAATGCATGGCACTGTCCCACATATGGTTCAGGCGGGTGAATATGATAAGGGAAGCGAGGGTGATTACCGACTCTTTTGCGGATACCTGACAGTGCTGAGATAATACTCGTACGGTCATTGGACTGTATGTCATACAGAACGTCGAATTTTTGCTGGCGTATCCAGCTGACCGAGTGTGGTATGGATAAAAGCCCCTGTCTGGGAAAGGCAATAACATTCAAGCCTTTCCAGTTTTTGAACAGATTTATAAAAGGGGGGGTTGTTAGTAAAGATAACTCATCACGATCATGATGATGTTGTATTTGTTTGATGATTGGTGTTGCCATAATAACATCACCCAGTGCTCCAAGCTTTATAATCAAAACTCTAGACATGTTCAGTATTAACTATCAAGTACGTCCTCGTGGCGTGCGTAGACAATAAAGAAAGGGATAACCCACCAGAGAGCAGAAGCCCAGTAGGAGCCATAAAAAGCAAGATGTGTATTATAGGGCATCGTTGCCAGCATAGTAGAAATCAACCAACACATGCCGGGCATATTTTTACTTAACAAAAAGAGCCTTGCATATTTAGCAAGGATGAGCCAAAAAAGTAAATAGCCAATAAGCCCGATACTGCCAGTTTCAATTAATACTTCCAGAACTGTAAGGTGAGGATGTGTCGGGCCAGAGCGCCCGTCGGAAATATAATAATTATCAGCAGAGGCAAAGTCTGCATAAACATGACGGAAATTTCTTGCACCAACACCATTTAGCCAGTGAGATTTTATAATTACTAATCCTGTTTCCCAGATGGGAAGTCTTTTTGCTGTGGCCTTGTTTATGGTCTCATAGTTTCCACTGAATAAACCTGATGTTACGGTGAGCCTTTTTTTCAGGGGAGGGTAGCTTAAAGAAAGTGCAGAAATGACAAAGATGATCAGGATGGCAGGAACCAGGATCTTTTTATACTCGGTCGTTTTTGAAATAAATATTAAACAAGCTGCGTACAAAACTCCACCGCCCAGGAACATGATCCATGCTGAACGCTTTCCACCAAGAAGCAAAACACAAAGGTAGAGAACCACACAAGCGTACATCCAATAGTTATTTTTATGTCTGCGCATGTACTCAAAGTAGACAGGAGAAAGCAGGGCCAGAAAATGGGCAAGAGTGTTTTTAGGATAAAACATGCCCCCCAGAAGAGGTGGAGAATAAGGATAGCCAAACAGATTTTTTCCGGTGAAAAATTGCAGCATTGCATCAAGGCAAAAGAAAGTCATCATGAAAAATATGCCAGGAATAATTTTTTTTAAAATTTCTTTTTTCCTCAATTCATCAACCATAAATATGCAGGAAAACAAAAAATGAATATAGAGAAAAGTAGTTTTTGAAGATCGGAAAATTTCTTCAGCATCTACCAGAGAAAATAACATCGGTACCCAAAGGCAGGCAAAAAGCAGATATGACAACTGGATTTGTGGCACCTTGAGTAAAGCAGGGTTTTTAACTAGACGATAGGCCCCCAAAATAGCCATGATCGTCAAGGGAATATTAAATAAAGCCTTGGTTGAGAACAAGAAAAGTGCCGACAGGATTAATAGTATCGACCAGTTATTTTTTATTTGATCTAAAGATGTCTGTAATATATTTCTTGTCATTTGTTTAGAAGACTGTTTAACACGGTTGCACAGGAAAATTCATGGCGCTTAAATTATACCTCGGAAAGCGCAGGTCAATTAATATAGTGCGTAAATTGCGACGAATAGCATGATATATATACAGAGAAATCATTATATTGCTGTCTATGTTTTGATAAACGCATATTACAGATTATTACTTTGAGAATACAAAGATAAAGTAGCGTTGAGCATTTTATCAAGCGTAAAGGGATTTTTGTCGGCTACCGGCACAGGATCATTATAAAAAGAGATTACCTTGTTGCAGACAGCTGTCGTATTATTTAGCTCTACGCGACCAACGGGATAGGTTTCTGTCAGGATCTCTGTTGCGCCCCCGTGATCGTAGGCAATAACAGGGATGCCAAGACACAAAGCTTCCAGCGCAGTTCTTCCGAATGATTCTGGTTCATTGGAGAGTGATAAAACAATATTTGAAATTGACATTATTTTTTTAACGTCATTTCTATGCCCCAGAAAAGTAATATCATCTTCGAGATGAAGGGCTTGTGACTTTTCTTTGAGTTCCTGAAGATAATTTTTCTTTCGCGAGTGAGCCCCGCCAATTATCAGTCCGTGTACAGGTATGTTCTGTTGCCTAAGCTTGACTAAAATATTCAGAAAATCTTCGTGTCCTTTTCTTCGCGTAATGCGAGCTGGCAGGCTTAAAATAAATTTATCCGTGAGAAACGGATGTTGTTCATGCCAGATCTTCATCCATTTTTCATCTGGCCTGAAAGCAAATGGAAATTCTGTTTTTGATACGCCTCTATGAATTAGCGTGATTTTATTTTTATCAACAGTCGGATAATTATTGGTAATATATTTAAAAATAAAATTTGATGTTGCAATTACATTCTGACCTTTGGTCATGATCTCGCTATATCGATTTACACGATAAGCCCCATGAACAGAGGTTATAAATTTTGGCCTGCTGGCCGGATCCATTTTATTCCATGCAAGATAAGTCAGCCAGGCAGGCAAACGGGAACGGGCGTGAATAATATCAATCTTTTCTTCATCAAAGTATCTACGCAGATAAGAAATAAGTCTCAGGGATAAAAGAGATTTTTTACCGACGTCTAATGGGACATGTTCACTGCCAGAACTGACCAGCTCATCAACCAGCCTGCCGCCGGCCGAGATAACGATGGAACGGTGTCCGTGTTTAACAAGTTCATTCGCTATTTCCAGTGTTCCTCGTTCAACGCCCCCAGCATTAAGTTCCGGGAGCAGCTGGACGACACTGAGGGTTTTAGAACTCATGTTTTAAGGACCAGGTTCAAGGAGGCATTCAATTTCAGTGCAGCAAACCGGATTCGTGAAGTCGTTCGGCACAACGTTTTGCTTCGTTAAGTAATACAGGAGGCCTGTTAAGTTTTCGCTCTGAGAGCCACCTGCTGTAGGGGGTCACCATCTTGTCTTCGACGAGACCTTCGATATTGTCTGAAATTTTACTTGTACCGCTAGTAGGCACGTCAAGCAAGCCAACTGCGGCACCAGAGGTGAGGGATTCATATACCATGGAAACGCTATCCATGGTCACCCAGACATTTGCGGCAAGATTAAGGCGTCTGGCAATCCAGGCAGGGCCCTTACTCGAACAATCTTTATATTCTGCATTAGGTTTTTGCAACTCTGCCAGAAGATCCCTTGTTGTTTCAGGTGTGCGGGGAGAGTCTGATATTTCCCAGTTAATATCAGCATGCGTAGTTAGAATTTCATTTAGTTGTTGCAGAAGATATTCATCATCCCAATAAAAATGCTTCGAAGGCCCGCCAACTAAAATCAAGCCACGGTCATTCACCTGTTCAGTTGAAGGGGCTATACAATTTATCGCGCCTTTCGTGGTGAAAATATTATCCGCCATTTTTGGGGCATCATGTTCAGGAATAAAACAAAAATCAAAGCAGTTTGCAGGAATACCGGGTTTCATAATAACAATAGTTTTGCCACCACGCGCACGTTTTGCACAGAGCAGAGATAAATGTGTTTCATGCCCGGCACCGATAATCATATCCGGATCCGGCAATTCTTTTGCCGCAGGAAATTTTTTTAAAAGGAGATCCAGAAGACCAGGTTTTCTATCTGCTAATTTAATGTCGTGGCAATCACAGGGCTTGATCAGATTTAATGCCTTAACCAGCCCTTTACTTTGCGAGTCATGCCCCGACCTGCCGTCACTAATTCGCCAGATTACGGGCGTTCGTCTGGATTCAGTCGTCACCTTCTGGGAGTGCCGGGCCGGTAATTCATTTTCAATCTTTCTTCAGGAAAAATTCTGTTCCGCAATAGGGACATGTCACCTGACCGGTATCCTCGATCGGTAAAAAAACACGAGGGTGTGAATTCCACAGGCTCATATCTGCTGTCGGACAATGCAGGGGTAGTTGCGAACGACTAATCTCAAAAGTTTTTCTGTCATTAGGTGTTCTTGATGCCTGGTAGTTGCTCATGGAGCCTCCCTTGTTAAACGTAGCTTAACCATTCCGGTTTGTGTTCATGGCGTCCATGCACAAGATCAAAATAACTTTTTTGCAGCATTTCTGTAATTGGACCACGACAGCCTTCACCAATCATGCGTCCATCCAGTTCACGAACAGGGGTGACCTCTGCTGCTGTCCCGGTAAAAAATGCTTCATCTGCAATACATACTTCATCTCTGGTGATTCTTTTTTCGTGAATCTCCAGGCCTTTTTCTTTCGCCAGGCTGAAAATTGTTTCTCTGGTAATGCCTTCAAGGGCGGAAGTAGTCTCCGGAGTATAAAGAACGCCATCGCGCACGATAAAGATGTTCTCGCCACTGCCCTCTGCAACATAACCCTCGGTATCGAGCAACAGGGCCTCATCATAACCACAGTCCAGCGCCTCTTGCAGTGCTAGCATTGAGTTGAGGTAGTTACCGTTGGCCTTGGCTTTGCACATGGTTATATTGACATGATGTCGGGTGTAAGAGGATGTCCTGATACGAATTCCTTTCTCCAGGCCATCACTGCCAAGATAAGAACCCCAGGACCAGGCGGCGACCATTACATGTACCTTCAGGTTGTCAGCACGCAGGCCCATGCCCTCTGATCCATAAAAGCACATGGGGCGGATATAGGCAGAATCAAGCTCATTTTTGCTGACTGATTCAAGACAGGCCCTGTTGATGGCTTCTTTATCGAAAGACATGGGCATGCCTAAAATATGCGCAGAACGGAAAAGTCGATCAGTATGTTCTTGCAGGCGGAATATGGCTGTGCCCTTTTCTGCATGATAGGCACGCACACCCTCAAATGCGCCCATGCCATAGTGCAGGGTATGTGTCAGGACATGAACCTTTGCCTCTCGCCAGGGGACAAACTCCCCGTCCATCCAGATCACGCCATCAATATCATCCATTGTCATGGATATCTCCTCGTCGAATCTTGTGTGTAACTCATTGTTATTATGCCAGCCTTGTATTGCATCATAAAATCAGAGGAAGTAACAGTGCCAAGGCAAGTAATAGAGTGGGTGTTATTTTGATTCCCCCTGCCAGAGTAGGATAAGCTAGCATGATGATTAATGGCCGGGGTTAAATAGTTATGTCTGAAACCACTATAAAAGAGATATCTCCGCAGCAAGCATGGGAAATCCTTGAGGCTGAGCCACAAGCGCTTCTGCTGGATGTGAGAACGAGCATGGAATATGAGTATGTAGGACATCCACCTAATGCCCTGCATATCCCCTGGATGGATGCCCCGGACTGGAATATAGATACAGGCTTTGTAGATAAAGTTCGCCAGGCGCTGGTAAAGAGAACAGGTTCAGAACAGGGGCTGGAATCCATCGCTATATTAGCTATTTGTAGAAGCGGTAAACGCTCCCAGGCGGCGGCCGAAGAGCTGGGCCGCCAGGGCTTCGATAATCTTTATAATATTGAGGATGGCTTCGAGGGCGATCTGGATAATAATAAACAGAGAAACACTATTAACGGCTGGCGGTTTGCCGATCTGCCCTGGGAACAATCTTGAAGCGAATTAAATTCGCCAATATTTTATTGATTGGGATTTGCACGGTATATGGATAAATTCTTGATTACTCCGTGTCTGAACTTTGCGCGAAATATCTGGTATGGAACCCGGTTTGCTTTATTTGTACCTACTGCCCTGTGGCAATTCAGGTTTGGTTTTTTGCAGCTTTGTTTATTGTTGACGTTTTCCTTTTTTCTGTCTTTCACGTATGACTTTGTAGACACTTCCCCGAATAATATTTTTAATATTTATGGCCTGACTTATCAGGCAACACTGTATCTGTTGTTCTTTATCAGCGTCGCAATCATTGCGCAAATTGAAAAAGATATAGCAAGTATTGTTAATATCATGATTGTTTTCCTTGCCTTTGTGCCTGCCGTTTGGGGCATATATTTGATTATTGACTGGCTTGCAGGAAAGCAAACATGGTTTGATTCTACCGACACACGCTGGGCAATCTTTTATTTTTATCTAATCTGGTACCTGGCAATCATCTTTCGATGCATACGTCAGTATTATCATGCAACAGTTTCCAGATCTTTTGTGTTGGTCACATTTTATGGATTAATGAATTTTGTTCCCTTGTTTCAATTACCACAGCAACCCCTTTGGTATCCTGACTTTTCGAGAGAAATAAAGATCACAGAGACCAGGACACAGATAAATATTGAAGACACATTCTATCGGCAAAACGAATTGCTTAAAAAGGCAACTGACAGTTTGATGCCAGAAAGAGCAGGGAAAACTGATTTATATTTTCTGGGGCTTGCAGGTTATGCTGATGAAGATGTCTTTATGAATGAAGCGATGCTGGTTAAGGAATTGTTTGATGATCAATTTGATACCAGAGAAAGATCCTTATTGTTGATTAACAATGCTAAGACCGTCAAAGATTTACCTTTAGCCAATGCACATAATCTTGAAACAGCAGTGTTGGCCCTGGCTGAGACCATGAATCCTGAAGAAGACATCCTGTTTTTGTTGATGACCTCTCACGGATCAGAGGATCACGAGTTATCTGTCGCATTCTCTCCGCTGGATATGAATGATATTGGCCCCGAGGAAATAAAAACAATACTGGATAAGGCTGGTATCAAATGGCGCGTGATAGTTATTTCCGCGTGTTACTCTGGTGGTTTTATAGAACCATTGTTTGATGAAAACATGCTGATCATAACGGCAGCAGGCAAAGACAGGAATTCCTTTGGTTGCGAAAATGACCGTGATTATACTTATTTCGGAGAAGCATTATTTGGCAAGCATTTGCAGGATGACCGCAATTTTTCAACAGCATTTTATGCCGCAAAAAAGGACATTGAAGCGCGAGAAATGGAAGAATCTCTGGAGGCCTCTATGCCGCAAATCAGGATAGGCGCAAATATTGAAAAACAATTATTGCTGTTTACTGATCGTCTTGATTAAGTGTTTCTGTTCGCGCTGGTAATCGTTGACTGAAAAAAAGACCTGTTTCAAACAATAGCCAGATTGGCAGTGCCAATAATACCTGGGAAATGATATCAGGCGGGGTTAACAGCATACCCATGACAAAGGCAGCCACAATCACATAGGGCCTGTTTTTTTTTAATGTTTCAACCGAGGCAAAACCACTCCAGATCAACAGCACTGTTGCCACAGGAACTTCAAAGGCTAGACCAAAGGCAAAAAACAGTTTCAGGACAAAATCCAGATAACTACTGATGTCTGTCATGACGGCAACGCCTTCAGGTGTAACCGCATTGAAGAAGCCAAATATTAACGGGAACACCACGAAATAGGCAAAGGCAGTTCCCGCGTAGAACAACAGTATGCTACTGATTAGCAGAGGTCGGGCCAGACGTTGTTCTTGCTGATAAAGGCCCGGCGCAATAAAGCCCCACAGCTGGGCAAGCAGATAAGGCATGGAAATAAAAATGGCAGCAAACAGGGTGAGCTTAAAAGGCGCCATAAAAGGTGAGGCCACTTCTGTTGCGATCATCGTGCTTCCGGGAGAAAGCTGTTCGATCAGTGGTGCCGCAACCAGACTATAAATATCATTGGCAAAATAGAACAAGCATGAAAAGGCAATCAAGATGGCGCAGAGACTCTTTAGAAGTCTCGACCGTAATTCTATGAGATGCGTTACGAAGGGCTGAGACCTGTCCTGATCTTCCTCATCGGGGCCATCATCGACAGGGTTGTTCTTACTGGTTTCGTTTTGATTGTTCGCTGACATATCAAGTTTTAGTGGTCTGTTTTTTTGTCAGCAGGATCCAATTTACTGAGAAAATCAGGATCTCGATCCGGCGCATTTTTCATTAGATCATCAAGATCGCCAAGCTGTTGCTTAAAGGCTTTGCTTTCATCTATTAATAATTCCTGTTTTAATTCTCTCTGCAGGTTGTTTATCAAGCGACGAAACTTGCCCAGCCATTTCCCTGCCTGTTGAGCAAAAGCGGGCAGCCTGTCCGGCCCCACAACCAGTAGCGCGATGGTCGCGATCATAACGAGCTCCCAGAAACCAATATCAAACACAGGGAGTTACCAGGAAGACCTGTTGAAATAGACTGGAGGGATTAAAAATTTATGCATCCTCCTGAGAGAAAGAAGAGTTTGATTGTCGGTGGCCCGGGTTAAGCCGATCATTTGCCAGGTTTATTTAACAAGTCTATTTATCTGGCGTTTTATCGACCTCACCCTCAATGATTGTCCCGCTACTTTCCTTGTCCTGAATATCGTCCTTAGTCTCGGTGTGTTCAAGTTCGTCTACGTCTTTCATTGCGCCGCGAAAACTTTTAAGGGCGCCGCCCAGATCACCTCCCAGGCTACGTAGTTTTTTTGTCCCAAAAAGCAAAATGACAATGACCAGGACAATGACTAATTCTGTGATGCCGAAACCCATATTCTATCTCCACATTCGCTGCATAAGTAAAAATGCCGAAAACTGTTTACTTTTTTCGACTGGCTTTTTCTTCAAGCCCTGACATGCCAAACCTGCGACCCAGTTCCGATAATATATCATCAGGGCTCAAACCCTGTTGCGCCAACATGACAAGTGTGTGAAACCATAAGTCTGCTGTCTCATGAATTATAGCGGTTTTTTCACCTGATTTTGCAGCAATCACAACTTCAGTTGCTTCTTCGCCAATTTTTTTCAGGATTTCATCCAGACCTTTATCATAAAGCGATGCGACATAGGACGAGTCTGGCGCTGCATTTTTTCTGCTTTCCAGGGTCTCGGCCAGTTCGCTAAGCACATCATTCTTCATGTTTGAAAGTCACTATATAAATGAAAATATTTTAAAGAGTATTCGGGCGATTGTATCGCTGAGGCAGATCGATTTACAGAGATCATTTTTTATAAATTTCACCAGGATCTTTAATAACTGGATCAGTGATCACCCATTTATTATTTTCAAGCCGTTGATAAAAGCAACGCGCTCGCCCCGTGTGGCAAGCGATGCCGCCTAGCTGTTCGACCTTGATTAGCAGGGTATCATTATCACAATCAAGCAGGATCTCCTTGAGGATTTGCTGGTGTCCTGATTCTTCACCCTTGCGCCATAGTTTTTGTCGGGAACGGGACCAATAGACAGCACGCGCCTCTTTCTGTGTCAGTGATAAGGCTTCGCGGTTCATCCAGGCCTGGGTCAGGACATTACCTGTCTCAAAATCCTGGGTAATAACCGGGACCAGGCCATCAACATTCCATTTGACGGCATCCAGCCATTCCTGACTTTTTGAGGAAGACATCTAGTTACGAACCTCAATGCCACGCAGGCTCATAACGGCCTTGGCTTCCTGTACTGTATGTTCGCCGAAGTGAAAAATACTCGCGGCTAAAACAGCATCAGCCTTGCCTTCAAGCACCCCTTCGGCCAGGTGTTCGAGACAGCCGACACCACCAGAGGCAATGACAGGAATATTTACTGCCTCACTTATGGCCCGGGTTAGTTCCAGATCAAAGCCATCGCGCGTGCCATCTCTATCCATACTGGTCAGCAATATTTCACCAGCACCCTGTTGTTCCATCTTGATTGCCCATTCAATAGCATCGATTCCCGTGGCATTCCTGCCGCCATGGGTAAAGATTTCCCATTTTTTTGTTTTGCCTTCTGCTGAGGTACATTTTGCATCGATAGCGACCACAATACATTGTGCGCCAAAACGAGCCGAGGCCTCGCCAACAAAATCCGGGTTGTGTATCGCCGCCGTGTTTATGCTGATCTTGTCTGCGCCTGCGATCAACATGCGGCGAATGTCATCCAGTGTACGGATACCGCCCCCCACCGTCAGCGGGATGAACACCTGGCTGGCAACCTGTTCAACCACATGCACCATAGTGTCTCGATCATCACTACTGGCGGTAATATCCAGAAAAGTAATTTCGTCGGCGCCCTGTTCATCATAACGTCGGGCAACTTCTACAGGATCGCCTGCATCACGTATCTCAACAAATTTGACGCCCTTGACGACACGGCCAGCATCAACGTCGAGACAGGGAATAATGCGTTTGGCTAATGTCATTTTGTCTGGCTTACCTGGAAAATATTATTTCGTTTGCCCGGTGTAGGTACATATCTCGTCGGCAAGTTTTTGCGCTTCAGCAAAATCAAGTGTGCCTTCATAGATTGCTCGTCCGGTGATGGCACCCTCGATGCCCTCTTCTGCGACTTCGGAAAGTGCACGGATATCATCCAGGTTGGTAATGCCGCCAGAGGCGATCACGGGGATAGTAATCTGTTTGCATAGCTCAAGCGTGGCTTCGGTGTTGACGCTGTTCATCATTCCATCACGACCAATGTCGGTAAAAATTATAGAGACGACGCCGTCATTTTCAAAGTGTTTGGCCATATCAATTGCATCGTGGTGCGAGAGTTTTGACCAGCCATCCGTTGCAACCTTGCCGTCTTTGGCATCAAGGCCAACAATAATATGACCGGGAAACTCCAGGCAAACATCCGAAACAAAGTGTGGTGCAGTCACGGCCTTGGTGCCGATAATGACATAGTCAACACCAGCATTCAGGTAGGTTTGAATGGTGTCCTCGTCACGAATCCCGCCGCCAATCTGGATGGGCACATCTGGAAAGGCTTCGGCAATATCGTGTACAACTTCTGCATTAACGGGTTCGCCAGCCAGTGCACCATCCAGATCAACCAGATGCAAGCGTCTGGCTCCGGCATCAACCCAACGTTTAGCCATATCAAGCGGGTTGTCTGCGTAAATGGTTTCATCGTCCATGCGGCCCTGGCGCAGACGCACGCATTTGCCGTCTTTAATATCAATGGCTGGAATTAAAAGCATCGTTCTATCCTGTTGGTAATTCTTATGATTGGTGTTATTTGAGAAATAATATGGTGGATAATACCTTGTTAGTGCGCTGCGTCCCAATTATTGCCGGTTCCAATATCAACCAGTAATGGTACAGACAAATCTGCAGCCCGGGTCATAATGTTTATGATTTCAGGTTTAAGCGCCTCTACCTTGTTTTTGGGTATTTCAAATACCAGTTCATCATGTACCTGCATGATGAGATTGATCTCAGGATAATCTTTATTCAAGCAGGCCTGAATATCAATCATCGCACGTTTAATAATGTCTGCGGCGGTGCCTTGCATAGGCGCATTGATGGCGGTTCGTTCAGCATATTGTCGACGCGCGGCATTACGCGCATTAATTTCCGGCAAGTATAGTCGTCGGCCAAAAACGGTCTCAACATAACCCTTCTCCCTGGCCTGTTCGCGGGTAATTTCCATGTAATTTTTAACATCGGGGTAACGTTCAAAATAACGATCGACATAATCTTTGGCTTCGCTTCTGCTAATGCCCAGTTGTTTGGCAAGCCCAAAAGGAGACATGCCATAGATCAGGCCAAAGTTTATTGCCTTGGCAGCACGACGTTGTTCGTTGCTTACTTTATCTATTGTTGTCGAAAAAACTTCAGCAGCTGTTTTTCTGTGCACATCTTCATTTTGACTAAAGGCCTCCAGCAGACCCTTGTCCTGGGAAAGGTGCGCCATGATGCGTAATTCTATCTGAGAATAATCGGCCGCCAGTAATACACAGTTTTCTGGCGCGATAAAAGCCTGGCGGATACGCCGGCCCTCTTCTGTTCTGATAGGGATATTTTGCAGGTTTGGATCGGAAGAGGACAATCGACCTGTTGCGGCAACGGCCTGATGATAAGATGTGTGTACCCTGCCGGTGTCGGCGTCGATTTGCCCTGGAAGTTTATCGGTATAGGTGCTCTTCAGTTTACTCAGGCTACGATAATCCAGAATCAAACGTGGCAGATCATAATCCTGTGCCAGTTCCTGTAGCACCGACTCTGCCGTTGATGGTTGTCCTTTTGGCGTCTTTGCCAGGATCGGCAAT
>Ga0164315_10003397_pt1 | contig 12352 bp, 7 predicted proteins | sample GuaBasSedimGuay6_FD_113737 | JGI IMG/M metagenome (GOLD analysis project Ga0164315, IMG submission 113737) | Subseafloor sediment microbial communities from Guaymas Basin, Gulf of California, Mexico - Guay6, Core 4569-2, 0-3 cm | ecosystem: Environmental > Aquatic > Marine > Hydrothermal vents >... | reverse complement strand
TAAAAATTCAGATTTCTGAAATCCATCTGGTAAGTCACGTCCAATTGTTTCTTTAATAACTCTTGGTCCAGCAAATCCAATTAAGGCATTTGGTTCAGCAATGTTAATATCCCCAAGCATAGCATAGCTTGCAGTAGTTCCGCCTGTTGTAGGATCTGTTAGGATAGAAATAAAAGGCAATTTTGCATCAGCTAAGCGAGCAAGCCGTGCACTTGTTTTTGCCATTTGCATCAATGATAATGCAGCTTCCATCATTCTTGCTCCGCCACTTTGTGAAATTAGTACCATTGGAATCTTCTGTTCGTAAGCTCTATCAATAGCTCTAGCAATTTTTTCACCAACCACAGAACCCATAGAGCCACCGACAAATTTAAAATCCATACAAGCAAAGGAAATTTTCTTGTCATCTAATTTTCCAATGCCACACTTAACAGCATCATTTAACCCAGTTTTTTTGATTGCTGAATTTATTCTATCTTTATATTTTTTTGTGTCCTCAAAATTTAATGGGTCAGCAGAGCGCATTTTTTTATCGTATTCTTTAAAAGTACCCTCATCTAATAGTAAAGAAATATATTCGCCACTTCCAATTCTAAAGTGATAATTACATTTATGACAAACCCACGAATGAAGTTCCAATTGTTTTATGTTAACTATCTCTTCACACGATTTACACTTAATCCACTGTCCATCTGGGACATCGCGCTTTTTGCTTTCTGGAGAAATATTTTGTTTTGATCTTGTAAAAAATCCCATTCTATTTCCTATTTTCTATTTTTCAACTTCAACAAATAAGGTGATTACCATTCTTGGATTTACTGGATCATTAGATTTAATTGCTAAGGTACGAGTTTTATGTCCCTTCATTCCCTTCGTATCAAATTCAATTCTAATATTTCCACTATCACCAGGTTTTAATTTATCGCTGCTCAAGAGAGCTGCAGTACACCCGCAGGATGTTTGAACATCAGTAATAATTAGTTCACTATCACCAATACTTTTAATACCTAAATTTAGAGTGAGAACACTCCCCTCTTTAACTTTTCCAAAATCGTGTTTATTTTCTGAAATAGAAATACGTGGAGTAGATTCAGGTTTAGCTCCAACCTCATCTTTTTTAATTACGTTTGAGATTATTACTAAACGATATCTAGTATTACTTTTATCATTTGTAAAAACATAAATATATTTTTTTTGCCTTCCATGTCTCTTTGCAGAATTAAAAGTCACTTTTAATTTTGTCGATTCACCAGGCTGCAATTTCTCTTGTCCAGGTTTTGCAACAGTACAACCACATGATGAGCTTACTTTTATTAAGTAGAGTTCAGCATCACCTTTATTAGTAATTGTAAATTCGTGGTTAACAATTGAACCTTCAACAATATTCCCGAAATCATGTTCTTGTGCTAGAGAAGTGATTTTAGGTCCAGATAATTGAGCATTAACTACTGTGCCTAAAAACATTATTACAACAAATTTAATTAGCAATTTCATTTTTTGACCTTCACAACAAAATTTTTCAAATAATTTGGTTCCAACAAATCGTGGTCGAAAGTTACTAAATCCTTTCCAAAAATATAAGCCCATTTTGCAACTGCCGAACCAGTTGGGGATGAAGTTTTAAAATCCTTTTTCTCAATTGTAAAATTTCCAAATAATAAATCTCCATCCTCTTTCAGAGAAGAAAGTTCACTTTTCTCTAGAAGTGAAGCTGTAGTTAAAACCTCAAACTGATTTTCGGTCACTCTATATTTTGCATAATAGATTTCATTAATATTTGCATTGTTTGCAATAATGAAGCTAGTATCAATTGGCAAAAGTGAACTAAGCTGAAATGCTAAAGCATCGAATGTAGGAACGGGAATTATTGGAAGTTCTCTTCCAGCTGCTAAACCTTTTGCAATAGTTAATCCTATTCGAAGACCAGTGAATGAGCCAGGTCCCATTGATACAGCTAAGGTTTTTATATCAACCAATTTTAAGTCAGCATTTTCCAACAAATCTGAAATCATTGGCATTAACTTTTCGGAGTGGACAAATTTCTTTTGAAAATTCATCTCCGCATAACTATCCTCTGACAACATAACTGCTGCACTACAAAGTTCATCAGAAGTTTCAATTGCTAATATTGGAGTTAATTCTTTAACACTCATTTTATACCTATTGTAATTTCTCTTTTAGATTTCCCAATATACTTTAAATCAATTCGATATATATTCTTTGGTAATATTTCCTCAAACATTTCCGCCCATTCAATAAATGTTATAGCAGATGAATCGCTCAAATATTCTTCAAATCCAATATCGTATAATTCCACAACTTTTTTTATTCTGTAAAAATCAAAATGATTTATTTGAACATCTCCAGAATAAGTATTTACAATTGCGAAAGTTGGGCTTGTTACTTCTTCGATACCAAAATATTTGAGTACTGATTTTACAAAAAATGTTTTTCCTGTTCCCAAATCACCAGTGAGAGCAACTATATCAGCAGCTTTAAGAATCGCAGCGAAAGTTGTGGCTAACTGGACAGTTTCTTCTTCCGAATTTACTATTGTACTAAAAGGTAATATCATTTGCATAATTCCCATGTCATTACGAGGAGTTTGTTTTTTGGACGACGAAGTAATCTATTGTAGATTGCTCGTCTTGTCGGACAGGCTTCATCCCATAAAACGGGATTCGCAATGACATTGTTATAATCATCCTTTTTTATGAAAGGACTATTATATTCTTTTTCCATCTATGCTTTACTCTCTAATGTTATAACTGGAAGAATCATCTCCTCCATCGATATTCCTCCATGCTGAAACGAATCTTTGTAATGGGACAAATATTTATGATAATCAGTTGGATAAACAAAGTAATAATCTTCCTTAGCAAAAATATAACTAATTGTAACACCACGCCTAGGTAGTTTGTAATCCAATGGATCTTTTACATAAACTGCATGTTTGTTATCAGCTTTAAGATTTCTTCCATATTTAAATCTTAAATTAGTTGATGCCTCCCTATCTCCCAGTACTTTAGCACCCCTCATTGAACGGATGCTACCGTGATCAGTGGTAATAATTATTTTAGCATTTTTCATTTTGGATATTTTTTTAAACATACCAAGTAACGAAGAGTGCATAAACCAACTATTTGTTAGCGATCTATATGCGGCTTCATCAGGTGCAATCTCTTTAAGAATATCAGAATCAGAACGTCCGTGGGCAATCATATCTAGGAAATTAACAACAACTGCCATAAAGTGAGTCTTTTGATGGGAACCAATGTGTCCCTCAAAACTGCGTCCTACTTCTGGATCAATAATTTTCATATACTTTAAATCATTACGAAGATGAATGTTCTTTCTATCAACAAGTTTTTGTAGTAATTCTTTTTCATATTTATTCATACTTCTTTCATCGTCGTTTCCAGAAACCCATAAATCTGGATAGTGCCTTTCAATATCAGATGGGAAAAGTCCGGCAAAGAGCGAATTACGTGCATAAGGCGTTGCTGTTGGCAAAATAGAGTAGTAATAATCTTTTTTAATTTCAAACATCTCTATTAAATGCTTCTCCATAACTAACCACTGGTCAGCTCTCAAACAATCGAGAACAAAGAAAAAGACAGGACCTTCCGAATCTTCCACTTGTGGGAGAACATAATCTGCGACAATTTCAGTTGTTAGCTTTGGGGTTTTATCTTCATCAAGATTATTAATCCAAGTAATATAATTTCTCTCGATAAACTTGCTAAATTCTTGATTAGCTTCTTTTCTCTGTGCATTAAGTGTTTCACGTAAATCAACTTCTGGATGAGAATCTAATTCTAAATCCCAATTTATTAATTTTAAATAAATTTCAATCCAATCTTCATAATCTAAATCCTCGGCAAGTAATCTACTAATTTGACTAAAATCCTTAAGATAGTCTTGTTGAACATACTCACCAGATATTTTTTGACCATCAAGTATCCTTTTACAAACCATTAGCATTTGTGAAGGAACAACAGGTTTAATTAAATAGTCTGCAATTTTTTGACCAATTGCATCATTCATTAAAGATTCTTCTTCACTCTTTGTTACCATTACAACAGGGATATTTGCATTTATATCCTTAATCTGCGATAAAGTTTCTAATCCTCCCATTCCTGCCATCATTTCATCCAAGAAGATGAGTGAAAAAGATTTTTCTTTAACTAAATGGATTGCATCTTCACCATTAGTAACTGTTTCAATACTATAACCTTTTTCTTCAAGAAATATTATGTGAGATTTTAACATCTCAATTTCGTCGTCAACCCATAGTATATTTGGTCTATTCATCTTTATCCTAGTAATTTTGTGTTATTATAATAACAATAATTCTAAAGAATTATTGAATTTGAATATGTACATCAAGTCCGGCTTCGTTCGTTGTTGTTGCTGGAATTTTAGAAGCGCCTTCAGGTTCAACAGTAGTTCTTCTATAAAATACTGAAAGTGTAACTCTCGAACTCATTACATACTTTACTCGTGGCTCAATGGTTACACGCTTTGAACCATTTTGTGGTTTTCCCTCTTCATTAAAATCTTCACCCATTGCATAAATAAGAACTGAATTTTTCCCCATTGTGTAAGCCATAGAAACTTCTATATCGTTCTTTAATGACAATCCAAAAAGAGGAAGATTAAATCCAGATTTAGAAAAATTCACAGAAAAATTTATATCATTCGAGAGAGTTTCAGTTGTTGCTTTTGTTACAATACCTAATGTGTAATCTGTTTTGGATGAATACTTAACATTGCCAATAAAATTACCACCCCAAAGCTCTGCAAATGTAAAGTTAACTCCTACCAATGGAGAAAATCCATATGATATTTTTTGAGTCTGAATCTCTTCATTCCCATCAGCATTTATTTTCCACCCTTCAATATATTTTGAAGTGTATGCATGGGTTAAAGAGGCACGTTTAAAAAAGTTACCAATAAGTGGAAGTTTCTCAACACCAGTCCAACTTATTCGCCAATTTGGACGTGGAATATATTGAGCAATATCACTTAATACTGGAATACTTGCAAGAAGCGGTAAAGACTCCATTCCTTGCACGAATGCAGTTGATAAACTCTGATTTGCATTCTCTGCTAACGGATCGTAAAGATCATTTACAGCTGTAAGAGAAGCTCCTGCAATTGGAATTGTCATAAATGTTCTATCAATATTTCCTGTAGCAGTTCTATTTGTAATAGTTTGTACGCCAGTTAATGAATCTATTTGCAGGGAAACAGATTCATTATAACCAAAACCAAGAGTCCAGTTTACATCTATTGTTGCCCCTTTCCAAAGTTGGCGTTTAGTTTTAATAGTGAAATTATTTTTTTGAGAGAATTTATCAGAGAGCGTACCTCCTGATGCTCTTAGCCCTGGATTACTAGAAAGTCCAACCTGATATAATCTACTTGGGCCATTTGTTTCATCTTGCGTAGGTCCCCAAAAATTGGAAAACCCACTACTAGTTGCCAATAAACCACTATTTCCATTTGTATTGTTCTGACTAAAATTGAAAGAGATATTATCAATATCAAATAACACATATTGAACTGAACTTAGCATTATTCCAAGTATGTTATTAAACATTGATGGTTTATTTAAATTTGCAAGGCTATCTGCTGAACTATTAGCTCTATTTTTATCATCTTGACTTTTAATTTGGTCATCAATGTTTTTCGATTTTGAGTTACTATATCTACTACTTCTTTTTCTAGCAGTCTTTTTAGGACTCTTCTCTTTTTCCCCTTTGAAAAATATAAAAACTGGGGCCATTATTGACTTCAGTTTTACTGTTAACCCAGCATTAATTCTATTTCCCCATCCAGCACTACGCCCTAAGTCAGGTTGTGAGAAATTATTTTGCCAAGTATAAGTAACTGTATATCCACCAGTAAGTATAAAATTCTTATCCAAACTTAAAAATGATGGCATTTTAGGTTTTAGATTAAACCCAATATTTTGGCTATAATTATTATCTTGACCAAATAGATGTCCATTATTAAATATGTCATTCCAGATATCTTCCTCTGCGCGGGCATTGCCATCTTCGTCTGTTAAAAGATAAAGAAGTGATGAAGTTATATTTAATTTATAAGTAGAGGAAATATTAAGGAAACCGCCCTGTGTTAACAACCAATTAAACCCGAAATTACGAGAAGATGTAAAATCACGTCTTTCATCAGCAGTTACTCCAATAGTTCTTGTTTTATTATATGAATAATTTCGTTTAGCAACTATCCCTGCATTAAATGTTTGCGGAGTAAAATAAATTTTTACATTTCTGTAATCACCAAATAATTTAAAGAATTCTCCTAAAATTGGTATGTTAGCCGGCTGAATCCAATTATCTTTACTAAATTTAGCTTGGTATTTTCCACCACCATTCCAGACCCAACTATTTGAAGCTTCTGTTGAGGGATTCCTGGAACTCGAACTATTATAACTATAATTAAATGTTAACCCGTTTATTGTTTCACGAATATACCACGCTTTTGATGGAATCCTAAGTTGAATATTAGAGACAGACCATGTATCAGAGATTTTCGCTGTCTCGGTCTCTTCAATTAAACTATCCGGATTAGCGCTACTCTCTGCTGCATTTGCAACTAGCACATCTGTTCGTGGTTTGTAAAGTGGTTTGGAAATTGATTCTGAGTGAGAATAATTTACAGATAATTTACTTCCAGGCATATTAAAAGGCATAAGTTTAATTATATTAACGTTAGCCTGAGCTCCCCAACTTCTTGAATCGACACGATTACCAAAACGATCGGAAAGCTTATGGAAATAGGGATCCGTTTGTCTATAGTTACCACTTATTGTTACTATATCAGCCAATTTTAATGATGCCGAACTAGTTGCTGCCCAACCTTCAGTATCATTTGCTCCAAGTACGCGTAGCTCATTTATCCAAAGATGTCCAGATACTTTTTCGAATTTAGGACCCTTAAATAATGGATTTAAAATTCCCAATGCTAAGAATGAAACTTTTGTTAAACTAGGATTACCTCTAATTCCATAATAATGTCCTGGTTTACCTGGAACAGGAACTCTGAAAACAGTAGAAATTGAATCTATTGGGCGCTTCTCCTTTATAGTCGTTAAATCAGCAAATTTAACACTAATCTCTTCCCATCCGCCATTTATAACACCTCCGCTTTCATTTTTACTAACTCTAGTTGGTTGAATATATTCATAGTAATTTGTACTGTCAGCACCAAATCTAAAGTATAAGTCAGTAGCATAGTTATTTTCATCTTCATACCATGAGATTGAACCTGGGGAATCGTCCTCATCTCCATGAACAAAAAGTTTCATTTCTGAATAATTGAAAACATCCAAACCTTTTACTAAATATTTAACAATAGTTCTCCAGTCTCCATCTTCTAATTCCTTAATATCCAAATCTAAAGATTGCTCATTTTTAAGAATGTTCTGGTCAGGATTAGTTCTATCTTTTTCTCGTACAATTCCGGGTGGGCTATCATAATCTGGATTATCTTCAATATTCACGTTTGAAACAGTAAGAACAGTATCCTCTTCTGTAACTCTAATACCGTCAACAATTTTTTGCCATTGGTTACCAACAAGATTAAATTCTGTTAATTTGAAATGAATCTCTTCATCAACACCACTAACCCAGAGACGAATATTCTCTACTAAAGAGAAACTAGGAGAACCTACAATATTATTTTTATTATAATCTTTTAATGGTATTTTGAATAAGTACCAGTCCGATTTATTACCATTATCCATAGTTGCGCCACCACCAGCAACAAAAGGGTTTATTGCAGCACTTGTATCAAGAGGAATTTCATAACGGAAATAACTATTAATTTTATCAACTTTCTTATTCCCATTAAGATCTTCACTATCTGGGAAACGACCAATATCAGTTAATGCTGCATTACCTTCAGTACCATTAATAGAAACAAAATGCTCGGGAAGGTATCCACCCTGAATTAAACTAAAATCATCAGCATTAGGATCTTTATATGGGTCATTATAGTTCGGTTCATCAACATTTCGGAATCCATCAATACCAGTATCTTCACCCTCATCAACAATATCGTTATAGTTTTTATCTTCAGTATCTAATCTTCCGTTTGGTATTATATCTTCACTAATTTGCCCAAGGTCAAGATTAAGGATAGCACCTTCAGGTGCATGATCAATTTTAATCCAAAATTCTATTGCTTCAATCTTTTCTTCTATTAAGTTATTTGCGCTTGATGAAAGAGCTTTCATCATTCCACCCCAGACTTTATTAGAATTCCCCTCTAAATCTGGAGTGTTATTATACATACCTCGTTCATTTGGTCTATAAACATAATCAAGCACAGTAACTTGTCTATCCTCAGTGGCTACTTGTTTATTAGGCCAAATCATCTCAGTAGTCGTGATAGATGGTAAAATATTGTACCAAAAACTCTTCCCTTTATAATCCATTTTATCCAGTTTCTCAGGTGCACCATCAATTTCTAAATCATGTGGTACAGATAAATCTTTCCAAGTTGTGTAAGATATTCCAATTGGGATTGTTCTTTTGGAACCCTCGAAGTCATCAACATAAGCAATACTTTGACCATTGTCACTAGGTATTGTACTCTTTTTTGTATTTGGGTCCGGATCCATATATGCAAATTCACCTTTTAAATCAATAGATGATTTTGCACTTGTAGAAAAGACTTTATCGAGGACTGTTGTTAAAAATGGCAAATCATGTTTGGTTTTGAAATCTATACCATAAATAGAATTATCCAGAGGTTCTTCACCAATTCTAACCTTATCACTTAAAGTTTTCTGATTTAGGTTTAAGAACGAGAACCCAAGTTTAGTCTCTTTGCTGAATTCATAAACACCTCGCAGCCCAAGTAACGTTTTAGAAGCAAGTGCAAATAGATCATTCTGCTCAAATGTAATCTTTAAATTTGCTCCAGGTACAAGTGCCGCTTCATTTCTCATTGTTATTTGCCCAATGTTGTAATCAACAACATAATCAACACCAGTTTTAAGTTCCCTACCATCAAGTGTAACCCGAACAGAATTTTCTACAACATTAAATCCAATTTGAAAAGTAGAAGAGACAGAAGCGGAGTACTCACCTTTCATAATAAATTTGTTTTTTGTTACATCTTGTTGAGCAAAAGTTTTTGTAGTATCGTAAACACTATTGTACTTAATTGAATCAGGTAAACCCGCTGGTAAATGATCACCAAATGGTTCAAGCACAGGGAAAATTATTTCTCCAGTTTCTGAAAGAATAGTAATACCTTCTCTAAAGTCGAATGCACCATCTGGTCTAGGTCCGCCACTATCATCTAATTTATCAAAACCAAATTCTTGTAATAATTTATTCCCATCATAGTTGTTCTGAGGCTCCAGCCCCTCAATATTATAAAACATATCAAAAGAGAATCCTTCTTTATCAATATCCCTTCCATTCAATGGATAAATATTTCTTAATTGTAATTTCCATGCAACTTTATTTTGAGGTTGAAGATTTTCTGGTTTTATCAGTTTTAACAATATAATTGAATCTTCAATACTAATATTTCTTTCAAGTTCACCAAAAAATAAATCATCACTAGGGTCATTTGTTGGACCCTCTATACGATAAGCAACAGCAATAGCATCTGTTCTTTGAACTTGTGTTTTGAAAGTGATAAATCCAGTTCTTTCATGATAAATATAATCGATCCCTTCATATAATTTTTCAAAACGATCGAAAATTATTGTACTACCTTGTTCACTATCCCCATTTGGATCTCTTAATATATCATCATATGTCCCATCAGAAAGTATTCCCTCAAGATCAATATATACGTTTCCTCTCTTTTGTTTAGCCTCATCAATAACTCCAGTAGCTGTTCGCCACACTTCCAACTCTTTCACAAAATATTTTTGTGATTCACTAGTTTCAAGTGGAGTAAGATTTCCAAAATAATTATTAAAGAAATTATACTTTGGTAATGTACTTGCATAAATAGTATCAAGGAAAAAATTGTTCTCAGAATAATTGTATGCTTGAATTGTAAATTCATTTGTTTCACTACCACCAGAGACAGCCACTTCTTTTACTTCACCTTTCTTTTGTGAAGCAAGTGCTGTAAGTGTGAAAGGTCCAAACTGGAATTTTGCCTTCACTCCAAATAACGCTTCACTACCTCCAATAAGGGGTGAAGTTTGCATTGAAACATTTCCAGCTTCAATAGATTGAATTATCTCGTCTTCGTATCCTTTATAATGTAACTTCAGTTGGTTTTCAAATTCAAAAGTTCTTTCTGTATTCCAATCTGCACCAATTGTTAATTTATCTCCAATTGTTCCATTAACACTAATTTGAACTGTTTGACTAAAATCGGGCTCGTTGCGTGTATTTCCAAGTCGAGAAGCTGTTTGTCCCTCCGTTGTTTCATTTCGCCAAGCACCATGAATATCCACTGCACCATTAATTCTTAAACTAATCTTAGGCGGTCCAAATATTGAGAGAAACGATACACTTGGTAATGGTATTTCTATATTAGTTATATCTGTTAGTAAACTACCTAGATCATCTTGTTGCTCAATAAGTTTAAATTTTTGTCCTAAATTATGTAGTCCTCTTTTATTAACCTCATCAATCATTTTATCAATATATTCACTAAGAGGCATCTTAAGCATTACCCTTTCCTCTTTTCCAGCAATAGTTTCTTTAACTAAAACAAATTGTCCAGTAGAATCTAATACAACACTTCTTTTATTCTCAGAAGCAGAAGGATAGATTAAAAAACTGGATTTGAATCTTTGAGTTGCACTAGCGTTGAAATAATCAGGTTGTATATATTTGTAATGTTTAAGACGTGCTGTAGAATCGAGTGCCATTGAATCGACAACAGTTAAAGAATCTGTTAGCAACGAATCACCAAAAATTGTATGGCTCATTGAAGAATCGCTCAACAGTGAATCACTGAATAAAGAGTCACTTAGAAGTGAATCAGCTGATAGTAATTTATTAAGGGAATCTGTAGAATCTGCTATAAAGAAATTGGAGTTTATTATGTTATCTGAAAAATCAAAGTTGTTACTCTCAGAAAAGATATAGCTATCCAAATCATTTGAATTATCCAAATGCTCAGAGTAAATTTTTCTGCTGGTAAAACCGAGAGATGCTATAATTGAAGAGACAATAAAAAGAAATATTAGAAAACTAATTATCTTCTGCATCAGTTTTGATTTTCTACCGTAAATTTCAGTACCTAAAGTTATTTTTTTTCAATTATGGTAGAACTATTTTCTATATTCCTCCGATTAAACATAAACTGATAATCAAAATTATTTAATTACTTCCTTAATTTCAATGGTTTTTATTGAGGTTATGAATATTTACCCAACTTTTTGTTTTAAGTTAAAAGTACCTTAAGTTATAAGAAAACCATTAAAAACTATTTCAATTTTATTGCACGTAACTTTAGCTCACTTTCAACTTATAACTTTCCCTTAAAGGATGCCTTCGGCAGAGTACTTGCAACAGCTTCTAAATAATATCATTCAAATGAGTTTTAACATCCAACACATCTATAATTTGTTCCTTATCAACAATTATTGCACTCAATTTGTTCCCAACATAAGCACCAGTATCAATATAAGCAGCATTATTATCTTCGTCCAAAATAATTTCTTGATGTTTAGTATGACCAATTATTTGTAGTTTTCCCAAATTGAGCGGCTCATCTCTGCACCATAGTACACCTCTATCAGAGCGAAAATCATTATAAATTACATCGTGGAGTGATGATAAATCATTGCGGAAGTCTTTTGGTAAAAAGTACGCATATTCTTTTGAGACTCCAGCATGAGAAATAAAACAATCAGGAGTATCAAAATAAAATGGAGCTTTCTTTATTACTGCGATATGCTCAAAAACGCTCTCTTCATTATCTTCATAAGATTCTAATGTAGCCTCACTTCCATTAAAAACCCATGAGCGTGCAAAAACAGAAGTGGGATCTTTAAAGAAATTGTAAAACATATATTCGTGGTTACCTGGAGTAAATTTAATTTTTTTCTCAATTATAAACTCCATTACCTCGAAACTGTTATTTCCTCTATCAATAAAATCTCCAACAGAATAAATTTCTATCTTAGGATATTTCTTTCTAATGTTATTATACAATTCTACTAATGTGTAATAACAACCATGTACGTCACCAATAACTGCAATCATAAATTTAAACTATATGTTTTGTTAGCAAATTCCGAAAGCTCATCCTTAAATTTTGGATGAGCAATTTTAATTAATTCTTTTACACGTTCTCTAATTGATTTTCCCCAAAGCTGGGCAACTCCATATTC
>Ga0164315_10003396_pt1 | contig 12352 bp, 10 predicted proteins | sample GuaBasSedimGuay6_FD_113737 | JGI IMG/M metagenome (GOLD analysis project Ga0164315, IMG submission 113737) | Subseafloor sediment microbial communities from Guaymas Basin, Gulf of California, Mexico - Guay6, Core 4569-2, 0-3 cm | ecosystem: Environmental > Aquatic > Marine > Hydrothermal vents... | reverse complement strand
GCTAAGCGTATTATCGATGCTTTTATTAAAGCTTCGTTAAAGGGTCTTGGTGTAGTCTCTTTGGGGACTAAGATGATTGATCCTCCCGTAGTTAAAAGAGCTGAGAATACTATGAATCTAGCAATATCTTTAGGTATGCTTAGCCCTAATTGGCATGATGATTTCGAAGCTTAGAATTTATTTTAAAACTGAGAACCATGAGTAAACAAGAAATAAAATTGGTAAGAAATGCCGTAGGACGTTTAGTTCCTGAAGAAATAAATGGTGAAAAGCAGATTCCATTTATGGGCGTTGGTAAGTTTAAACCAACTGGGCGTAAATATGCTCCACCTATTTCAACTTGTTCCGACTATCCTGATGATGGAAATAAACTTGTGAAGGATTTGAAGGAGGCATTGATAAAAGCAGGTTTGAAAGATGGAATGACTATTTCAACTCATCATCACTTTCGTAATGGAGATTTAATTTCGAACCAGATCTTTGATATTGCCCATGAATTGGGCGTGAAGAATTTGCGTTGGTTTCCTTCGGCATCCTTTCCGTGTCAAGAACATTTAACTCAGTATTTAGAAGACGGTACGATTAATCGAATCGAGGGTAGCATGAATGGGGCTTTAGGGAAGTTTGCTTCTGAAGGAAAGATGAAAGGAGTTGGTGTATTACGCTCTCATGGTGGAAGGTATCAGGCTGTTCAAGATGGTGAAGTTCATATCGATATTGCCGTTATTGCAGCTCCTACTGCCGATGCTTTTGGGAATGCAAATGGTGTTAATGGCCCTGCTGCTAGTGGACTTTTGGGTTTTGCATTGGCCGATTCTCAATTTGCTGATAAAGTTATTGTTGTAACCGATAATTTAGTGCCATTCCCTTGTATCCCATGGCAAATTCATGGTAATCTTGTAGATTATACTGTGAGAGTTGATCGGGTAGGTGATGCCGATAAAATTGTGTCAGGTACAACTAATATTACGAAAAGTCCTGATCGTTTGTTGATTGCTGAGCTTACTGCTAAGTTCTGCGAGGCGAGTGGGATTATTTATGATGGATTTAGTTATCAAGCTGGGGCAGGTGGGACTTCGCTCTCTATTGGTATCTATTTCGAAGAGATTTTAAGACGTAATAATTGGAAAGCTCGTTTTATTCGTGCAGGTAGTAATAAGTATCCTGTGAAGATGTTGGAAGATGGAATTGTAGATTATATTCTTGATGGGCAAACATTTGATTTGGAGGGAGTACGTTCAATGCGTGAAAATCCCAACCATGTGGATACCAGCCCTTTTACAAGCTATAATTATCATGGAAAAGGAAATTTCTCATCTATGGTGGACGTTGCGGTTTTAGGAGCTACTGAAGTAGATGTGAATTTTAACGCCAATGTGGTTACTCACTCAGATGGGTACCTTTTGCATGGTATAGGAGGATGGCAAAACTGCCTGTTTGGTAAAACAGTAATTCTTCCCATTCCTTTGTTCCGTGACCGTATCCCAATAATTGTTGATGAAGTAACCACTTTATGTGGGCCTGGTGAATTAATAGATGTGATTGTTACCGAAAGGGGGATTGCAATTAATCCATTGCGTAAAGACTTGATAGAGAGAGTTAAAGATAGTGGCCTAGCCATTAAAACCATTCAAGAATTGAAAGATGAAGCAGAGAAGATATGTGGTGTTCCTGATAAACCAGACTTAAGCGAGGAGATTATCGCCGTGATTAAATGGGTAGATGGGACTGTTATTGACTCAGTACGAAAAGTTAAAACGAAGTAATTATATTTTTTTTACTTTGATATCTATCTTAATATCATCATAATACATTTCAGTGCCATGTTGATTCCAAAGGTAGAGCTTCAATTCACTGCCTTTGGAATCCTTAGGGTTTAGGAATAATGTCTTTGAAATAGTATGCGTAATCCACTGATTTGTAGTCCCAGAATTATTCATAAAATCAATTCCTTCCCAGATAATATTCTGGTCTTCTTTACCCAAACTAATAACAAAAATCGGATTTTGGCTCCCAAGATTCGTAGTTAATGCCTTAAAGCTTACTTTAATATATACTCGGCTAATATGATTGCCAAGGATAAGGTTTGGTGCAATTCCACCATATATTTGATTATGTTCCATAATAATAGCAGTGCTTCCACTTGAAGCGTTGACCTTTCTTACTGATTCTTGATAGAAAGGAGGAATACTATCTTCAAAATCGTAAGTTATGGAAACTAGTTGCTCAATACTTGAGGTTACTTGTTTTTGAAGCCCCATAAATGCAAATTGATTCAGGTTTTTAAAATCATGCAATTCATGTTTGAGTCGATTTTTGATACTTTCGTTGTATATTTTTTTTAGGTGCATCGTGTCACTCAATTCATATAAGTTATCTGATGCTAAATAATATTTACCATTAATATAGTCTCTAATATCTCGATTGTTTCTCATAAAAGCCATTCTTTTTTGGCTATGAAATTCAGTAGAAGTATCGAGCAAACCTCCAAGCCAACTAACCTTATTTGGGGTTTCAATCTGATAATTATTTTCAAGGAAATTAATAAAAGTTGGTGTAAGGTCAGCATGGCTAGTTACACCTCCAAATTCATGTGCTCTTTTTAATAGTGGCGAGAAGATAATCAACGGTGTATGATAAACATCTATTTGTGTTGTTCGAGAGAAAATTATACCACGATGGTCACCAGTAATAACAAAAATAGTATTTTCATAATCCTTACGTTGCTTATATTTATTGAAGAAATTTCGTAGTTCATCATCAAAGTATAAAAAAGTAGCTAGATTTTTTTGGTTTTTCAAATAACCAGGCATCTTCTTTTCTAAAATATCAAGAGTTTTCATATGGTCAAGGGCTCTTTGCATATAATATGACTCATTCTTTAGCATAAATGGTGAATGCGTGGATAGTGTTAAATAAATCGATAGGTATGAATCTGATGAATCAGGTATTGTGCTAAAAGTACTTTGAAGTATTGCGCGATCTGAATATCCCCAAGAGAAACCATTCTTGTTTGGAGGAATAGAATCATGCGAATCAAATTGATTTATTATTGAGTCAATTTGGTTAAGCTCCATAAAAATATTCATATTATTGAACTGAGTCCAGCCTCCATAGAAGAATCGACTTGTGTAATCATTCTTTTTTAGAATATTAATTAGGCTTTTATGTTCTGGCATATCTAAGTTCAAATTTAAAAAACCCTTTTTTCCATAAGGCAGAGAAGCAAGTATTGATGGTAAAACACCGAATGTTCTTTCGCTTGTTGCTACATTATTTCTCCAATATAAACTATGTTCTGTCAGAGAATCAAGAAATGGGGTGAAACTTGATTTGTATGAATAGGGGCCTGATACGGGTGTGCATAAGCTTTCCACTATAATGATTACAATATTTGGTGGACGACTGTTATTTGTTTTATTAAAATATGATCCTATTGGATCTCCTTGGTCAGGAACTCGAAGAAATGGATAATTTAAACTAAGATAGTTTCGGTCTTTAAAGACTTCTCGATAGTCATTAATTGAAGCTCCTATTTCAGCTAAATTAAGCTCCTCAGTTGGTTTATAACGTATAATATCTTTTATAAAGTAGAGTAACTTATTATTGGTATAATAATACTTTTCTTCATTTTCGAATTTATATTCTTTAGGAATATAATTGTTGTGAGTAATGGCCAAGAAAAACGCGATAAATGGAAATATGATAATAAAGACACGTTTAAACTGTAATCTATTTGAAAAAGTAATAGCGGTTCCAATTCCTATGAAACTAATTATAAAAGGAAAAATAGTGAGAATATTATACTCAGTAGTGTTTGATAATTCATAGATACTTTTCCATGAGTAAGCATAAATAACTCTATCCAATGGAATTAATGTAAAATCATAGTATTGAATTAGTCCAATATTAATAAAAACGACAAGAGTTATAAAAGTATAAATTACTGATCTAGCAATTGCTTTTGATAGGCGGTAAAGAATTAAGTAAGGTAATGTAAGAAACCCGATAAAACCGATACCTATTAATAAATCCCTAAATATTGCATCAATTAGTGTGTAGATATCAATATTATGCATTTCATGATGATAATGAAGAAGAAGGTATTCATATATGCGAAGACTAATTAGTAGAAACAAGAATACAGTGCAAATCTGCATAATACTTTTCAGCCCATTAATAAGGTATAATGCGATTTTAGAAGTTATACTTTTACTCCAGTCTGATAGGAATTTTAATATTTCTGAATAATAGCTTACCACTAGTTTTAAAGCTAAGGCAACGATGGTAGATAATATAATAAATCCGATAGACCATACAATGGTCATTAACGGGTGATTATACTTTACTGATAACTCAATAAATGGTGTACGAAGAAAACCATGTACAGCAAAAAAGTACATTGATATTTCTCCATAAAAGAGAGTAGTTTTATAGAAGATAGAATTTCCTTTACTTTTCAAAAATATCTGATAGATGATAACTAATCCAATAATCGTAAACATTAGATGAGAAAAATACCAGAAACTATAATAGAAATTTCCCAGAGTAAAAAGAATTAGAGCACCTATCCCTATCAAATGATTATAATGTGTTTCTTTTTTTGATCCTAGAATCATTCCAAAAACAAATACTGGAATATTGGCAACGAAGAAGAAATAGAGACTGCTTCCATGCTCAACAAACCAAGGATTGAAAATGTAGGTAACTAAATACATTAAGGCTGAAAAAAGCACTAAGGCATAGTTTCCAATCCTTTTGTGAATAATTAGTAGTAATGGAAAAATAAGATATAGCTGTACAATCATGGAATAAAACCACCATGGACCACTAAGACTAAATGCCTTATTAGGTATAAAGTTAGATAGAAAACTGATTCTTAGAAGATATTCTTTAATAACACCTAACTCTATACTGTATCCCATGTAAAACACCCGAAACAGACTATAAAACAAGAAAATTGCGAAGAAGAATGTGGGCCATAGTTTATTTATACGTTTCGAGACAAATGACCCCCAGCTGAATTGCTTATCTTTATAAGCTTTCATTAAACCATAACCACTAATAAAGATAAATAACTGAACCCCGAAATGCCCCCAAAATGAGAATAGTAGATTAATACTTTCAAGAGGTTGATTGGATATTCCATTCACTAAATCGTGAATGCCACTTAACTTAAAGTCAAATTCATTCTCTTTGGCCCTTGGCTGAACCCAATGGAAGAAATTATGAAAAGCAATGAGTAAAATACCCACACCCTTTATAATATTGCTATCCTCGATGGATAGGCTTCTAATTTTTAGACTAAATTTCATCTACTAAATGTAAAAACTATGTCGGCAAAGGTAAGGAAAAGCTGTTCAAAATTTGGCATATTTAACTGCTAAATATTCAATCTTTAAGCATGAAACATTATATATTTGTCGAATGAAAGTTTCAAGTAATAAAATAGGAGATATTAGAACCTATTATACGGAACAGCTCGGTGCTAAACTACCTAAGCAAGAAGCTCGGTTTATGGTAGACTCGGTGATTTCTCATCTAACAAATATCCCTCGTCTTGAACTACCTCTCGAATTGTATCAACGGGTAGGGGAGTCGCTTTTACTGAAAATCCATTTTGCAGTAAAAGATCTATTATTTGAAAAACCTTTGCAATATATAATTGGTGAAACAGAATTCCATGGGCTTACCTTCCAGCTTAATGAGCAAGTTCTTATTCCTAGACCTGAAACGGAGGACTTAGTAACTAAAATTATTAAAGAATTTTCTTCCGTTAAGAAACCTTTGAGAATATTGGATGTAGGTACAGGTAGTGGGTGTATTGCTGTGAGTTTAGCAAAGAATATAGATGCCGAAATATTTGCAATTGATGTGTCTCCTGCTGCTATTGAAGTGGCTCAAAATAATGCAAAATTAAATTCTGTAGAAATTAGTTTTATTCAACTTGATATTTTAGATCAATCTGATTATGATAAAATTCCTTTTAATTTTGATTTAATAGTGAGTAATCCTCCTTATGTAAGGAATCAGGAGAAAAAATTAATGAAAAAGAATGTGCTAAAATACGAGCCTGAATTAGCTTTGTTTGTGGAAGATGATAATGCCTTTGTATTTTATAAGGCGATTAGTGAAATGGCTGCTCTTCATCTCAAAGAAGATGGACAACTATGGTTTGAGATTAATGAATACCTGGCCGATGAAACTAAGGATATAGTTCAAAGCTACATAGATACAGTTCATGTTTTATCAGACTATAAAGATTGTCAACGCTTTTTAAAATGTATTAAATAGTATAGTCAACAACGGCAGTTTCCAAATCTAATCCTTTCATATAATCAAGAACTTTTTTGTGCTCTGTATCTATACGGTAGCGGTTTAATGCCTCTTCATTGTCCAATTCTACAGACAATGATAAATCGAAAGCAGAATCTCGTGTGCTAAAATTTAGACCAGTTTCCATCTTATTAATATCAACGATTTCGCTTTGAAGATTGTCAAGCATCTGCTTAAGTTTATTCAAAATATTAGTTCTATCTTTTAAACTATAACCGCTCTTTAATTTAATAAATACAATATGTTTTAACATCTCAAAAAAGGTTTATAAATTATGAAAACAAATATAAGCATACTAAGTAATAAGACAAGATTATTTCATAATTTTACACTATAATTATACAATCAATGGAGGAAGTGCCAAGCAATAATAAGCAGCTATTACAGCTATTAGAGATGAGAATGCCTTTTGGGAAATATAAAGGTCGGGTACTTATAGATTTACCTGAGCCGTATTTGGTTTGGTTTAGGCAGAAAGGTTTTCCGAAAGGAAATCTGGGGGAACTACTTTATTTAGCTTATGAGATAAAACTCAATGGTTTGGAACAAATGGTTAAAACAATTAAATATAAATAATAATTATAGTATGAAAGTAAAAGGACTTATTATTTTGGCAATTATTTTCTTGACGGGAAATGTTAAATCTCAGAAGATTATTAGCTTTGATATGTTACAACAGATGCAAAAAGAGTATCAATCGATGCCTAAATATAAGGCACTTGAAAATGCGGTAAGTAGTAACGATATTAAAAGCTTAGCAATAAACCGTGAGAACCTTGGAGATGTAGATACTTATTTTTCTAATCGTGTTAAAACAAAAGGGGTAACAAATCAACAGAAGTCTGGAAGATGCTGGTTGTTTACAGGATTGAATGTACTACGTCCAATGGTAATTAATAAATTGGATTTACCTGGGTTTCAATTTTCACAATCCTATTTATTTTTCTATGATCAATTGGAAAAGTCAAATTTATTCTTGGAAGGAATTATTGAAACCGCAAGTAAGCCAATGGATGACCGCAAAGTAGATTGGCTTTTCAGAAATCCAATTGGTGATGGTGGGCAATGGACTGGAGTGGTTGATCTTATATCAAAGTATGGGGTGGTTCCTGCAGATGTTATGCCTGAAAGTTACCAAGCGAATAATACTTCTATGCTGAGTAAGTTGCTTCGTCGCAAATTGCGAGAGAATGGGGTTGAACTTAGAAAGATGATTTCAGATGGAGCTAAGGAAGCTACAATACAAGAAAAGAAAGTAAAAATGCTATCAGTAATATATCAGATACTGGCTTTAAGTTTGGGCCAACCACCTGCCGAGTTTCAATGGCGCTATAAAACATCAGATGGTATACTTAGTCAGTTAAAAACCTATACCCCAACTTCGTTCTATGAAGAATATGTTGGTGTTGATTTGTCCAATTATATTATGTTTATGAATGATCCAACACGTGAGTATAACAAACTATATGAGATAGAATATGACCGTCATCGTTTGGATGGAAGTAATTGGAAATATATTAACCTGCCAATTGAAGTAATAAAATCTTTCGCCAAGGCTTCCATTTTAGATAATGAAGCCATGTATTTTTCTTGTGATGTGGGTAAACAGCTAGATAGTAAGCGTGGTTACTTAGATATTAATAATTATGATTATGCTAATTTATTGGGAGTAAATTTTGGAATGAATAAGCAAGATCGCATTGCTACACTCGAAAGTGGTTCCTCGCATGGAATGACATTAATGGCAATTGATATTACAGAGGATGGACAGATTAATAAATGGCTTTTAGAAAATAGTTGGGGCAATGCAGGTTTTGATGGTTATTTGATAATGACTGATGAATGGTTTAATGAATATATGTTTCGTATAGTTATTAATAAGAAATACATTGATGGAAATACGCTCAAGATATTGGAGCAAGAGCCAATTTTGCTGCCACCTTGGGACCCAATGTTTACTCTAGAGCCTTAATTATTTGTTTAGACTCTATCAACAAATATGAAAGTTTAATAATGACTTTCCTCGGATTAACTTATTATTTTTGGAATATCTACTTCTAATTATGAGAAAATAATAATATTAAGTTAATATAAGTATCAGAATTATAATATAATAACATAATTGGCACGCGGATTGCTAATAAGCAAACGAGGATTAAATAATATCAAGATTAATAAAGGTAGGAGTTTATTAACAGGTTTTGAATCCTAAGTATTTATTCTCATATTTGAAATGAAATATATCAGGACTGTCTTTTAAGGCAGTCCTTTTTATTTGTAAAGTAAAGCCTCTTCTTATTTTTTTATTCTGAGTTGACATGTCGATTATTAAAAATGGAATAGAGTACTAATATGAGAATTAATTCTATAAATGGGAATACGTATTCATTAATCAAGTGCTAATATGCTGAATATCTGATTGTATCATTTCTGGCACGTCAATTGAAAAGTGTGGTTTGAGGAATTAATAATAAAATGCTAAATGAAGGTAGGAGTTTGTTTGTGAATTATTAATAATGATATAATTCCCCAAAAAAAGTTATCCATATGGGTAACTTTTTTTTTTGAACTAAGTTTTTATACAATTTAGGGTATTTTGATGAACTTTTATTAAATTTGCTTCCCAACTCAAAAGATAAGGATTGATGATTGTATATGCTCCTGCCAAAATAAATATTGGACTTAAGGTTCTTGACAAACGTAAAGACGGTTACCATAATCTGGATAGCTTGTTTTATCCGATTCCATTATTCGATATTATCGAAGTAATTAAATCAATAAATTTCGAAATAGAAAATACAGGAATACCTGTTGATGGAAGTATTGAAGATAATTTGATATTTAAAGCCTGGGATTTGATGAGAATTAAACATCATATTAGTGGAATACATGTTCATTTACATAAGAGAATTCCTATGGGAGCTGGTCTTGGAGGTGGGTCTTCAGATGCTTCATCCGTACTGAAATGTATTAATGAGTTATTTGAATTAAATATCAAAGCAAGTACATTAGAAGATTATGCTTTAGAATTGGGTGCTGATTGTCCATTCTTTATTAAAGGCAACCCCTCTAGAGTGCAAGGAATTGGTGATAAGTTGCAAAGTGTTTCCTTAGATTTATCAGGCTTATTTATAGCCTTAATTAAACCAGATATTCATATATCAACAAGTCAAGCTTATACTGGTGTTAAGCTTGAAGGAGAGGATGCAAAGCTTAATATGGGTGTAATTACCAATATTATGGATTGGAATAGTGAGTTTGCTAACTCATTTGAGTATCATTTATTTGACTTATTTCCAGTACTTGATGAAATAAAGAATCAGCTTGTTGATGAGGGTGCTTTTTATGCATCTATGTCTGGTAGTGGAGCGACGATATATGGATTATTCAAGAAGAAGCCGAGAATTCACAAAGCATGGACCTCACATTTTGTTTGGATAAAACAGTTATAGCTTTATCTATTTGGGTGCTAGTCGCATCAAGAAAAATGCGAGAATTGCGAAAATAAAATTTGGAATCCATACAGCAACAAAAGGTGATAGGGTGCCAAATGTGGCAAAAACAGTAGATATCTGCATGAATATTATATAGGTGAAACTAATTAATATCCCGAATGCAAGGTGAAGTCCAATACCTCCTCGTACCTTGCGGCTAGATAATGAAGCTCCGATAATGGTTAGAATTAATGTCGCGAATGGGAATGATATTCGTTTATGACGTTCCACTTCATAAAACTTGATGTTTTTAGATCCTTTAATACGTTCACCATCAATAAAATCCTTGAGCTGAAAATAGTTCATAACATCCATACGTTTTACTCTTGTGGAGAAATCTGAAGGTTCTATATTCAGATTAAGGGATATAGTATCTCCATACTCATAGTTAGTTTGGTCTTTTTCCAATCTGGTAATCATATAATTATGGGCTTCCCAATTTCCACTAATCGTGTCGTAAGTAACATCTTTCGACTTTAGTTTGTAAGTTAATTCAAAGTTAGATACTTTCTCCATAGTGAAATTTCGACCTTTGTTCTCATCATTATTGAAAGACTCCACATAGAGTAAGATTCCTGGGCTATTCTGCACATGTATATTGCGACCAGTATTATGCCTTTTTGAAAAGATGTAGGTATCCTCAAAATCATAGCGGATTTTATTGGTTTGAGGAATTAGAAAATTGGCAAGATAGAATGAAAGTAATGCAAGAAAAGTAGCCGCTACTAAATAGGGTCGTAGGAGTCTGTGGAAACTTATACCACTGCTTAGAATCGCAACAATTTCGGTGTTAGACGCAATTTTTGATGTAAAGAATACTACCGCTATAAAAGTGAAAAGCGGACTGAACATATTAGTAAAATAGGGAACAAAAGTGAGGTAGTAGGATAATACAATTTCCTTGAGAGGTGCTTGGTTCTTAATAAAATCATCAATCTTTTCAGATACATCGAAAATGATGACAATCACAATGATAAGAATCATTGTAAAGAAGAATGTTCCTAAAAACTTTTTGATTATGTACCAATCAATCTTTTTCATCGCTTGCAAAACTACACTTTTCAACGGATAAACGTTGGTATGAAGGAATTGTTTTATTGGGGTTTAATTAATTCAGGATTCTTTGTCAATTCCAGATTAAGCAATTCGATATAATTTACCTGGCAAAGATTTAATAACTCCTTTAAACTCTAGCCCTAGTAGTAAGGCTGCTGTTTTTGAGATTGTAGTTTTACTACTTAAACTTATCTCATCAATAGAGTGAGCTTTGCTATCCATTATCACTTCTATGATTTGTTGTTCATCCTTTGTAAAGTCAACAAAAAGAGCCTTTTGTACTTGCCGTTCTTTAATTGCTTGCTCTTCCCAATTAAGCATTCGCATAAAGTCTTTTCCATTATTTATCAACTGGGCAATATTATTTTTAATCAAATTATTGCAACCTCGCGATAGCTCATCGTCTGGGCGGCCAGGTATTGCCATTACATCACGATTATAGTCAAAAGCCAATTTTGCTGTGATAAGAGAACCTCCTGAGGCTTTAGATTCTACAACAATAGTTGCATCAGACATACCTGCAACAATCCGATTTCGCATTGGGAAATTAGTACGGTCAGGTAAGGTGCCAGGCAGAAATTCAGTAAGAAGTCCTCCATTTTCTAGCATCTTATCTGCCGTTTTTCTGTTTTGCGCTGGATATAATCGATCCAGACCATGACCTAAAACACCAACTGTTTTTAAGCCATAATCCATTGCAGCACGATGGCTACACACATCAATCCCATAGGCCAAACCGCTAATTACCAATACATCAGTCGAGGCAAGTTCTTGTATTAACTTCTGACATTGGCTTTTACCATGTTCACTGGGGGTTCTAGTACCTACAATACTTACAACTTTTGAGACATTTAAATTTGTATCTCCTTTAAAATAGAGCATTATTGGTCCATCTACGCAGTGCTTTAAGCGGTTTGGATAGGCCTGATCCATAAAGAACAGTGGTTTAATATTATTCTTTTCAATGAATTTGATCTCCTTTTCAGCTTGTGATAAAACCTTTTGATTAATAATTGAATCTACCATTCGGCGACTTATACCAGGAATAAGAAGAAGGTTTTTCCTACTTTCATTAAATACTCCATTGATACTACCAATATGCTGAATTAGTTTTTTACCTGATATGTGGCCAATATCTGGTACTAAGGTAATAGCAATTTGGTAAATAAGGTCTGAATGCATGAATCACTTTTTTTGATTTTCAATTTGCTAAAATATTCAAAATTTGCTTAGCGAAATCTGGCTTTGGAAGAAATAATTAATTTTTCCCATACTTTCTGAACGCTTGTATTGTTTGATAATAACCATAACTAATAAATATTCTTCCGAAAAAAAGAACTATATATCCAAGGTTATAATCCTTTAAGACACAAATAATAAAAAGTAAGATTATTAAATACTCAGATAAAGCTGAAGCAGACACTGTTTATAACTATCCTTATGAAGCGATTGAAGAAGCTCTGTCT
>Ga0164315_10003395_pt1 | contig 12352 bp, 13 predicted proteins | sample GuaBasSedimGuay6_FD_113737 | JGI IMG/M metagenome (GOLD analysis project Ga0164315, IMG submission 113737) | Subseafloor sediment microbial communities from Guaymas Basin, Gulf of California, Mexico - Guay6, Core 4569-2, 0-3 cm | ecosystem: Environmental > Aquatic > Marine > Hydrothermal vents... | reverse complement strand
TCGTTACAGACTGGTACGTAAGAGACAGATAGCAATCATTGGCCTCCGGGGTCGTTCCAAAGGTCTGATTGTGAAGTGCTGATTTGGAAAAAATATCAGTTGAGTCATAGAACCGCTGAGACCACTGCATTTGAATTGCCGCATTAGGGGAAAAGACTACTCCTTTAAGTTTAGTTTGGAGGAGCATTGCTATACCGATTATTGTTTTACCTGCACCGGGAGGTGCTACAACATGGATTTTTCGTTCGTTGTTTTTAATCTTTGTATTGAATAAATCCAGAACCTGTTGCTGGTAGGTTCGGAGTTTAAAGATAAATTCCCGGTTACCTTCAAGTTTCAGTAAATTAGAGGAGGAAGAATTAGCAAGGAGTAAATTGGCAGTTTCTGATTCAGTACCTTTTGGTATGGTTGTTTCCTGCTTAATACACATGACATTAGAACCAGTTGGCAGGATCCATACGATAGTATTCTTTTAGCTCCTCATAGAGATCAGGATGCTTATTTCGCATTTTTTTGCCCTTTTCAAAAAAGGTCTCTGTGGCTACAGCAAAAAATTCAGCAGGATCTGTTGCCCCGTATGTGTCCATAAGTGTTTTCTGTCGTTTTCGTGACTTTTTCTGAAGTTTTGCATAGTCTTTACTTAACACCCGTGCCCATGATTCATAGGCTCCAGTGTCATTTAAAATAGGGGCTCCATCGGCAACTCCATCTTCCTGATCCAACTGATGTGAAAATTCGTGAATTACTACGTTGTGTCCGGATTTGAAATTTTTAATACCTTTTTCAACATCATCCCAGGCAAGAACAACTGTACCGGCAGTCCATGATTCGCCAAGTCTTACTGATGGCTCGTTAAAGTTTAATACTCCGTTTCGTGTCTGCTCAGGAACAACGTATGCCGATGGGTAAACGACTATTGATTGAAGTTCGGGGTAAAAGGTCGTTTCACCTTTGTTTAACAGAAGAAAACAGGCCTGTGCTGCAATTGTGAGCCGTATTTCATCATTCATTTCAAGACCGCCGCAGCCTTCAAATGTTTTCTCCTCAAGAAAAACAAGAACATATTTATGAAGCTGTTCTTTTAAATCTTCAGGAAGATATTTGTAGAGCATAATTTTTTTAGAAATGATTGTTTTAAACTTGTCAGACAGGTCACCTTCCATAATTTTTAGCCGTTTTTGGTGGCGCAAATGATTTTTAAGCCAGTAAAGAAAAGGGATTACAATAAGTAAGATGATAACAAGTATATAAAATTTCATTTTTCTCCTGTATTAAATAGTATTCTTACATAGTTTAAACTAACAGTGGTTCAAGCTCACCTTTTTGATGTAGTGCATACAATTCATCACAGCCACCAATATGTTTTGAGCCAATAAAAATTTGAGGCACTGACGACAGTCCCGGTGCTCGTTTCTGCATTTCTTCACGTTTTTCAGGTTCTGTTTCAATATTAGATTCTGTAAATTCTACGTTAAGCTTTTTAAACAGTGCCTTTGCTCGCACGCAGTAAGGACACCATTGAGTTGTATATACTTCTATTTTTGCCATTTTAATCACCTTCGTTTTGTTTAAAATTCTATTTTCTTGTTTTCTTTGAAATAAATTGTTTTAAATATCTGTTTTAAATATACTAGGGGGTTAATTTTAAATCTTTGACAATCGATTAGTCTATATTTTTTGTCTTATTATATAAATATTATGATTTTCAGCTATATTGTTATAAACTACACATTATCTTTTAATAAGAAGAATCACCAGTTTGAGTAGTAGGGTTCTATATATTGAAACAGGACATCCCTGTTTTAGGTGGTCGAGAATAATTTTTAAGGAGAGTCAGTTAAAATGGTAAGACCTAAGCAATCAAGAAAGGTTTCAGGGAAACCGGCAGCAGTAATATTTAAACCAGCAGGTGTTCCTAAACGAAAACTGAAAACTACGATTTTAACTGTTGATGAATTTGAAGCAATTCGCCTTGCTGATCATTTACTTCTTTATCAGGAAGATGCTGCAAAAAAAATGGGAGTATCCCGCCAGACTTTTGGTCGTATTATTGCACAGGCCAGAGCTAAAGTTGCGAGAATGTTGGTTTATGGTGAAGCTATTTCAATCGAAGGTGGATGTGTAGAGGAATTAGATAATCATCATGAGGATTGCTCTCAGATTAATGATTGTGACGGCTCCTGTCAGGATAGTTGTTAGTAGTCTGTCAGAGCATCTACTGACAGAGAGCATCTACTGACAGAGAGCATCTACTGACAGAGGATCAATAGGGTAACCCTTAAGCTGGTAATTCGGGCTCTTCCAGTACGTTTATTGCGTATTTTATCCCAAGCTTAAGAAATTGACCCTTAGCTGTTTCAGTCACATCAGACATAAATTTAAATTCAGTTCTTGTGTCATAGGTGTATCCTTTTACACGATATTTAGTATAAAAAGGCATTTGACTGACAAGAACAACTACCGGTTCTTCAAGGTATAAAAACTTTGATGTAATAGCCGCTTCCCACAGGATCTTTTTTATAACTTGTGCATTTTCAGTGTTAGATACAAAAAAGTCGATTTCTGCCATAGATTGTAACGAGCCATAATTTGTGTTGATAATGACACTGGTATTCATCATTGAGTTAGGGATGGTTACTACAGAATCTCCGGGGGTAACAAGGCGGGTGCTGGCCAAAGATATGTCTGAAACCTGACCATAGACATCACCAATTTTAATTCTGTCACCTATTTGAAATGGCTTGTTCCATATTATTGATATGTAGGAAACAGCAGAGCTTATAGCCTCTTTTGAGGATAGGCCAATAGCGAGAATCACGATTCCTGATATAAATACAAGTTGGCTTCTTTCTAGATTTAATACAAATAACAGGATTCCACCAAGAGCAGTGATTGTATAAAAAACTTTAACATAGGGAATAAATCCCTGGAATGTAAGTCTGTATCTTTCCGTGGCTTTAGAAGCTATGTTCAATAGCCATACAGTAATAAAGGCCAATGTGTAAGTAATCAGGATGACTAGCAGGAGAGATTCTATTTTATCTACAATAAGATTAAAGATATTAGTGAGTTCAGGTTGTGTAAGTAATTCTGTATTCATTAAATTCCTTTATATTTATTCCTTACATTAGCAGTTATCTCGGCTAATCAGATCGTTTGGTAATTGTCACAAGCGTTAGACTCATCAATATTAATCAGATTTCTGCCTGCTAAAAGCTGTAATACTGAAGGCAGGGCAGACAAGGCAATCGTAAATTTTGTTCGGTCTTCTTTTGAATAAACGATGTTTTTATCACAAAGTCTGTCTATTATCATTCTTGTCTGTAAAGGTGTTAGGTTCATATCTTCTGAAAGATAATCCAGTGATATTTCTTTGTGGAATAAAAGAGAGCATAGTACGTAGAGCTCTTCCTCTTTCAATTCATCAATAACAGATTTGTTGAACTGCTTTGGTGGGATGATTTCAATGTGTTTGTTTTCTTTAGATGAGTTGATAGAATCAAGCCACAGATCACAGGCTGTTTTAATATTTCCGTTGCCTGAAGCCAGAAGAGTTTTTTCATGTTCTTTTGGGAGCCATCCTTTTGAAGAATCAGCTTTTGACTTATCTTCTGTGAGAAATGAAGCTGTAAAACCCGTGGAATCATGGCGTTGTTGAAGCCATTTGATGATTGAAATAGAATCAATCGCCTGGAATGAAATTTGAGAATCAAAGAAGTTTTTGAAACCTATGGCTTTGTCAAGGTAATACCATGAGTAGGGGCTCCAGTTTGTCACCCAGAAAACTTTTTTCCGTGAAAAGCTTAGAAGGTGATGAAGGTCAAAGAGGGCATCGAAACCGCCAACTCTTCTGACGAACAGATTTTCACAGTTTTCCAGAAAAATTACGATTTTATCGCCTTCATTTATGACTTTCAGAAGATCGTCCATTGCAGCTTCCCGGCGACCACCCATTTTCTCTCCTAAGGTACCTGCCAGGCCATCATGAGCAATAGAATATCTGGCAAGAGGAACAGTCAGAACTTTACATTGCTGGCTACAGAAGGCTTTCATACATTCTGTGGTAATGAAAGAGCCTGTTCCAAGGTTTCCTGTTATTGCCAGGCTGTTTGTTCTTGCTCCGTTGAGCCAATTGGTAAAGAGGTTCTGTGAAGCTGCATATTTTTTATTGCCTGATAAAAGAGAAGTAGCTTCTTTGGCTATGAATTTTCCAAACAGTTTTTTGTAGTTATCACAACTGTTTGTTTCATTTATTGGTTCTTTGTTGTTTGAACTAAGCTGAACACTGTCTGCGACCATTGCTGTACTCCTAAAGTGGGGGTTGAAATTTCAATGGTAAAAAAAAATGGCGCCTCTTGTTGGACTTGAACCAACGACCCTTCGGTTAACAGCCGAATGCTCTACCAATTGAGCTAAAGAGGCACGCTTGTTGAATTGTATTAAGAGATTGCATTTTTGGCAAGATAATTTTTCAAACATGGGCATTTTTTTTTGATAAAAGCTGTTTTTTATTCCATTAATTCTTTGAAGTGAGTAGTAAATTGACGTCTTTTGTCTGTATTACACCCTTTTTTAGGTAATTCAAGAAGTTTGAAGTGGATACCGGCTAGTCTTAACTGTTTTTGTAGAATTTGTATGAAATGTCCCTGCCTGGGAATAGCTGTTGCTTCAGGTAGAGCTTCTGCTCCTGTCATTCCAGGAATAAGTCCACTATAAGGGGCCGAACTTACTTCATAAATTCCACAAGACGGGCTACCGGCAATACCAATAGCTGCAACAAGTTTTACGTTGTCGTTACTGTGATCAACAATTTGATCTACAATTGGTTCGATTATTTTTTTGCAGTGTTTGGCAAAAGCAGTTGTGTCATATTGTTCAAAAGACTGTGCCCATCGTTTTGCGCCAAGTAATGTTATTTCAGGGCAAGGCAATTGAATGATAGATATGTTGTTTGTCAAAGCAGTATTGATAATTTCCCGGGCTAGCCTGTGGTTACAGGTTCTTCCGTGGATTGCCGAATTTGAATTTAATATACAGTGTGATACGAGTATTATTTTATGGTTATACTCCAGGTCTTCCTCTGCTTTGAATTTATCATTCATTATTGTTCCCCTTCTTTAGCTTCTGAAGACAGGTTCTGTGAGCCTTAAGTGTTATGTCAATTGCTTCATCATCATGGCATAAGCCAACAAACGCCGCCTCAAAACCTGATGGAGCAAGTGCGATTCCCTCTGACAACATTAGATTAAAGTAATTATTGTACATTTCAATATTTGAGTTTGCTGTATCATCGTAGCATTTCACAGGTTTATTACTAAAGAACATGGTCATCATCGTTCCCTGCCTGTTTATTACAACAGGAATTTCAGCTTTGTTGGCTTCTTTCAATAATCCCAATTCAAGTTTTTCTGCCTGTTTTTCAATTTGAGCAAAAACAGAATTAGTTAATTTTTGTAATGTTGCTATTCCAGCTGCGACAGCAACAGGATTACCAGATAAGGTTCCTGCCTGATAAATTGGACCTGCAGGTGCAATTTGGTTCATTATCTCTCTTTTGCCTCCAAAAGCTCCAACAGGAAAACCTCCACCAATAACTTTCCCAAGACAGGTAAGATCTGGTTCTATATTGTATTTTCCCTGTGCCCCTTTGAAGTGGGCACGAAATCCACTCATAACTTCATCAAAAATAAGTAGCGAATTGTGTTCTTTTGTAATTTTTCTCAATAATTCAAGATATCCGGATTCGGGGACAATTACTCCCATATTTCCAGGAACAGGTTCAACAATGATGGCTGCAATGTCATCTTTGTAATCTGCAAAAACTGTTTTTATTGCAGATTCATCATTAAAAGGTACTATTAAAGTATCTTTTACCGTACCCTCTGTAATACCAGGGGATCCTGGAATGGCTAGTGTCGCAATTCCTGAGCCTGCAGAAACCAATAATGATTCGACACATCCGTGATAACATCCGGCGATTTTGACTATTTTGTCTCTCTTCGTAAACCCTCTCGCAAGTCTGACAGCGGCCATCGTTGCTTCCGTACCGGAATTTACAACTCGAACCATGTCTATAGAGTCAAAATGGTTACAGAGCATGTCTGCAAAGACAACTTCATTGGCCGTAGGAGCACCAAATGATGATCCTGATTTAATTGCATTTATTGCTGCTTCATTAACATCTTTATCGCAGTGTCCGAGAATAAGGGGGCCCCAGGAGGCAACATAATCAATGTACTTATTGTCTTCTTCATCCCAAATATAGCAACCTTTACCTTTGCTTATAAACGGTGGAGTTCCTCCTACTGCCTTAAAGGCCCTTACCGGACTGTTCACTCCACCGGGAATAGTTTTTTGTGCTCTATTGAAAAGATCTAAATTTCGACCCACGTTATCCTCCATTAATATCGGGACTTACTGATATGTTCGACTTATTTGCTGCTTCGTCTGCTTTTACTGAACCGGCATAGTCGAAGAAAGCTCCCATTCCTAAAATTAAATATATATATATAAAGTTGATTGCAATATGGTGTTTGTCACTACGAAAATCTGTAATAACAGTATGGGAAATAGTCATTGATTTTAGTTCCCACAGATAATCGAGGAAAAAGTATCGATTTATTAAAAATGTTCCTCCAATAATGAATATTGATAGAGTGAGGAATATAAAACTCTTAAGAAAGAATTTGGATGTGAGGTGGTAAAACCCGGGCAGGAAGAAGGTTGTAAGTTTGTATTTTTTAGGTGGCTTATTCATTTTAGATGGTATATTCATTCGCCTACAGGCTTTCAAATCCGGCAGCTCTGCTTTTTATATCTCCGACATCAATTGGATCTTCGTCAATAAGCCCGTCACCATCATCGTCACCTACATCAAATCGTCGACCTTCACGACGTTTTTTTGAGTTCATGATTTTAAACATCATAGATGGTACTCCGTCAATTTTATCACCTGCAGGCATATCCTGATAGTTAGACAGGTAGTTGTTAAAGATAAAATGCTTTGGATCTTCGTTAATATTTCCATCGAGATCGTTGTCAATTGGAATGAGAGCCCAATCCTTATGGCCGGTAATGGGGTCTGAAGGTAGACCGGTTATATAGGTTCTTCTATTTATGGGGTAGGTTCCATAGTTATCATGGGAACCATTTACAAGTTCTGAAGCATCATCATGAAGAAAATCGACATTGTTTCCATATTCGTCAAAAAGCTGGTTGGGATATATTCCATTTTCCATATAAAAAGACTGGAGTGCCCTTCTTATATCGAGAATTCTTTGTTTAAGTGACTGTTCCTGAATATCACTCATGAAGTTTTCAATAATTGGAAGCATTGTGGGGATAATTATAAGTAAAATTGTTAGAGCCAGTGCCAGTTCAACGAGACTGAAACCTTTCCTCTGTCGTGTTAGATAAAACATTAGAGGTTTCCAAACTGTTTGTTTGTACTAAAGACATTTCGAACATCAGGAGGATCTTCATCGATTCTGTTATCGACGGGTATATCTTCGTCACCATTTCCAAAAGGATCTTCATCTACATGAGGTTCACCAATAGAAGGCAGACCATCGTTTTCCCCTGAGTCCTCTGTACCTGCACCTATATCATCGGTATCAATAGACCAGTCAGAGTCATTATCAAAGGGGATGAGTTTCCAAAGAGGGGTAGGATCTGTAAGAGTCGGATCCGGTGGCATTGAGACAATATATCTTGTTCTCCTGGCTGTGTAGCTATTTAAGTCATCGTGGACTCCCATAACCAGTTCGCTGGTTCTATTATCAAGAAATGTAATCATATTACCGTACCTATCCTGTCCGTTATATGGATAGCGACCGTGGTCATTGTAAAATTCCTGTAATGCTCTTCTTATGACTCGCAGGTTTGATTTAAGAATAGATCTTTCTGCCCTAGCCATCGGAATCTGGTAAATTGCTGAAATCATCGCTAGTAGTGCAACAATTATGGAAAGGGCAATAAGCAGTTCTACCAGTGTAAAGGCAGTACTGTTTTTATAACCTTTTTCTGTATATTTGTATGTCATCTTTTATACTTTTTCGATTAATTTATAATGTTACACTTTAGTAATACTGAAATTTCTTGTTAGCACTCTTTATACTTTGTACATCGGGTGGATCTTCGTCGGTAAATGAGTCTCCATCATTATTTAATTTATCAATAGGATCTTCATCAACATTATTTTCACCTCTGTCAGGCACACCATTGCCTTCTCCCCGGTCTGATGTTAATGGAATTTTGTCTTCTCCAAGATCATCAGAGTTAATGTCCCAGTCACCATCAGAGTCATGAGGCATAATATGCCAGTTTGTGTTATTTGTTGTTGGATCAATAGGTATCTCATAGAGATATGAATATCTCTTTTTTGGGTACACATTTTTGCCTGAGTGTACTCCTTGCACCAGTTCGCTGGTGTTAGAGTCGAGGAATGATATGTTGTTACCGAAGAAGTCATTTCCGTTTAAGGGATATCGACCGTTGTCGAGATAGAAATGTTGAATAGAGGCTCTCATTGTATTGAGGTTGTATTGAAGCAGTTTCTCATCAGACTCACGAAGATATATGACGTAAATTCCTGAAGCCATCGCAACAAGAGTCGCCAGTATAGTTACTGCAACAAGCAGTTCAATAAGTGTAAATGCCTTTTTACCCATTAATGGTAATGGCAGTTTATTGTTCATTTTTCTCCTTTGCAGAGCCTGTAAATACTTCTTTTCAGAGTCTGTTAACATGAATATTAATTCTCATTGCAGGTGTAAGTCAAATACAACAGAAAATATAGTCATTAAAAGGATGAGAAACTATTACCCGGTCGCTCTCCATCAATGAGTTCAGGATCAATATCAATGCCATTTTCATAATCCATTCCAATGCTTAACTTTCTTGCAGCAGCAGCTTTTAAGTAAAATTCAATAAAGGTTTCTTGTTGTTCGATATCCCATCTGAGCCTACCTTCCCAGCAATGATAGTCTTTAATAAATGCTACATTTAATCTTGTGAAATCAAAATCTGATGTCAATGCATTGCGGGACATATTCAGGTTGGCTCTGAATTTTAGGGTTGGTGCTATAAATAAATCATTAATGGATGTGACTGAAGTTAGTGAGCTTTCTCCAATATCATAATTTGCTATTACGTTATGTTGCCATCGGTTTGGCTTGGATATTCTGAAATTAGCAGAAATTGTATTTAAAGAAGTATCGGAAAATCCATTGCGGTTGTCTCCAAGATCGTAATTCATAGTTAGGCCTGAAGACCATTTCACATTATTGTTTTGTTCTCCTCTGACAACAATATTACTTGAGGCCTGCGAAAATTTTCCATCAAGGAAATTGTAGGTTGTCTGGAGAATTGTGGCAGTTATATGTTGACCTTTGTTATATCGAAGATACCAGAGTCCTCTGTTTGAGTCATTTAACAAATCGTATCTTGTAAACGGGGTAGACCCATTAACCGATTGAAGAGCATAACTGAATGAGGTAGAAAAGTTTTTGCCTAGTTGTTCCTGAGTTGTGACATTCAACCCTGTTACATTTCTATTGTTTCCTCCTGAATAAAAGCTAAGTGTTTCCCTGAAATTCCAGTTCCATCGTGAGAAGTTTCCAATATTTATTGGCTCGGGAGAAAAATTAAGAATAACCTCCTTTTTTGTTGAAGAAATACTGGATGTAGGAGTTGTTTCTTCAATTCTCTCAAATTTACCTTCAGTAAGAAGTCCTATACCTGAGTTCAAGACATCAAGGCTTTTCTTTTGTCTGAAGGTAATTCTCGGTGTTGTGTCAAGGGATTGAACCTGTTTGTCGCCAGTATATCTATCGCCATCAAGATCAAAACGTTTTGCGTAATCCATCCCTACAGTCCAGTCTGGCAACTGGCTTTCAAGCCTTAGCCTTATGTTGGCCTCTCTGTCAGTGTTCATTGAATTACGTTTGATTTCTGTCATATTGGCATTTATATTTATGTTAGTTGTGTCAGATAGTTTTTTTCTTTGATTAATATTAAGAGAAGACTGGTTTTCGTCAAGAGTTTCACTCTTGAAGTCGTTAAATGAGTATTGACCTGAAGTTCTTTCATCAGGATCGTAGTGTATTTCTATTCCACCTTTGTGATCTCCTCTTTGTGAGGGGTGAAAATATGCGCGGCCCCGTAATTTGGGATTGAAATAAAAACTGTATGATGATTTGAGGGTAAAGCCTTTTGCCTGTGAATACCCGGGCGAGAGATAGAGACGGTTAACAGGTCTTTCAGAATTGGTGCTGATTTCATATTTAGGTACATGGAATCTTCTTTTTCCTCCTGAGATCATTGCTACGTTATTTAGTATCATTCTGTCACCGGGATAAATAGTAATTTCCTTTGCCTTTAGATAGTAGTGAGGAGGGTTTTCAGAACATGTAGTTGCAGCAATGTTAAATCCTTTGAGATTATATGGGCCAATGGTCATTTTTTCGGCTTTAATATAGTTTGGTCCACGTTTGGTCCTAAGGTTTTTTATATTGCCTCTCTTGGTTTTATAATTGTATGTAAGAAAGCTGCCTTCAAGCCTTTCTTTCTGCCTCCAGAATTTTATATTTCCCTGCGCTTGAACTACACCCCATTTCAAGTGCCCCTGGATTGTATCAGCCCACAGTTTCATATCATTGAATTCAATATAAGCATTGCCTTTAATTACAACAATACTCTCTTTGTTATTGATTTCTAGAAAATCACCTCGAACACGCATCGGTAACTTGTTTGTACTAATTGATGCAATCAGTGGAGGTGGAAAAACTATTAATGAAACAAAGAACAGGATAAGGAAATAGAAATTAACAAACATATTTTTGCTAATTTTCATACTTCACCAGACCATGCTATGGATATTATCATTTGTTTTGACACTCTATGATTTTTTAACATACAATATTTTTTATATTTTGTATTGTTAGGAGAAATTGTTTAAACAGATAGTTATTATACCTTGTTTTTAGGGAAGTAAGGAACAAAAAAAGCTTAAATCACTCTGTTTTTGTCTTAACCTGGTATGATTTTCAATTTAGCCTGTTGTTAATTTACTCAGGAACAGGAAAACCGGTAGATGGTGTCATTGTCGGGTTAATCCTTCTGAAAAATTGATCTGTGAGTTTTCTTGCCGAATTAATTCCCAGCATTCTAAGATGTTGATTCATGGCAGCAGCTTCAATTACTACTGAAAGATTCTTTCCTTCTGTTACAGGAATTGTAAGTAAGGGAATGGAAACATCAAGGATTTCAGACATTTTCTGCTCAAGTCCCAGACGTTCATATACTTTGCCCTTTACAGCATCTTCCAGACAGATCATAAGGTCTATTTTTTTACCTTCACTGATAGCGCCAATTCCGAAAAGAGCAGGTATGTCAATAAGACCTACTCCTCTTAGTTCCATATGATGTCTCAGGTTTTCAGGGCAAACTGAAAATAAGGTTGTGTCGCTGATTTTCTTCAACGTAACAACATCATCGCTAATAAGTCTGTGACCTCTTTTAACCAGTTCAAGAGCACATTCACTTTTTCCAACTCCACTTGTTCCTGTAATAAGGATTCCCATACCATACACATCTATGGCTACACCATGAATTGATTTTCGTGGAGCCAATTCATGTCGAAGAAATTCTATGAGTTTTGGCATTAATTGGCTTGTTGTGAGATCTGATATTAATATTGGAGTGTTTGCATCATCAGCAATGTCAACAGCCCAGTCGGGGATAATGTTTTCGCAACTGGTGATCACGCAGGGAAGATCTTTTGCTTTCATAAAATCAGTCCATCGCATGATTTTGGTTGCCTTGTCAAGTTTTGAGAGATATCCCAGTTCAGGTTCACCGATGAGAACTACTTTATCTTTTTGAATATGATCAAGGTATCCTGCAAGAGCAAGCCCTGCATAGGATACAAAGGAGCCACTTACAGGTCTGTCCAGATTTCCATGGCTATTTAACAGAGATAACTTGAAGCTTTCTATTAGCTCGCCCGCTGTGATTGATCTGTTCAGTTTTCTGCCTCATTTCTATTGTTAAAATAGCTTCTTCGCATAAAGATCTTACTGTTACTTTATTATTTCGAGGGAGTTTTTTAATAGGAAACGATTGAACTAATTATTGTATTGTTAAGTTTTTCTTTTCCTTTAAGAAACTCAAGTTCAATGAGGAAACCGGCCCCAGCAAGAGTGCAGTTACATTGTTTCAGAAGTTTAACTGCTGCTGCTGCTGTACCTCCTGTAGCCAGAAGATCATCTATCAAGAGTACTTTTGAACCTGCTTTGATTGAGTCCTTATGCAATTCAACTGTGTCTGTACCATATTCAAGATCATAGGTTTG
>Ga0164315_10003394_pt1 | contig 12352 bp, 7 predicted proteins | sample GuaBasSedimGuay6_FD_113737 | JGI IMG/M metagenome (GOLD analysis project Ga0164315, IMG submission 113737) | Subseafloor sediment microbial communities from Guaymas Basin, Gulf of California, Mexico - Guay6, Core 4569-2, 0-3 cm | ecosystem: Environmental > Aquatic > Marine > Hydrothermal vents >... | reverse complement strand
CCAGTGGATTTTCCTCTTGGACTCCGATGAGAGATGTACACCTGAGCTTCGGGATGAGGTCCGGGTGATCCTCAAGGCCGGGCCGAAGTCTTCGGCCTACATGATGAACAGGACGGTCTATCTCCTGGGAAAGAGAATTCGATATTCCGGCTGGCAGCGGGACAGGGTTTCCCGGTTCTTCAAGACGGGCACGGCTTTCTACGAGAATCGCCGAGTGCACTCGATGCTTCATACAACCGGTGAAGTGCCGATTCTCAAGAATACGATTGAGCACCACATGGTGGACCAGACCTTTACCGAATACGCCTTTCGACTGGGAAAGTACGGTTATTGGGGCGCCGGCCAGATGTGGCGAGACGGAAAGCGAACGAGTGTGAGCGAGGTTGTCACCCGGCCTTTGTGGCGCTTTCTCAAGGTGTACGGTCTGCAACTCGGCGTTCTTGACGGATCCCGCGGGCTGGTTTTCTGCCTTTTGCAGGCGTACGGCACGTATATGAAATTCGCCATCCTGTGGGGATGGCAGGTCAATCAGGCCAGGGGCATAGAACCGGATCTTCCTGAGTTCGACGATGCAGAGGATACCTGGGAGGGGTTGGAGAGGGTCAGCGACGATACGGATCCGTCAGACCCCGGAGGAGAAAGTCCATGATGGCGGGGAAGGGGAGTTTCGGCGATCGCGGAAGGACTGTGTTGTGCTGACTTTTTTCTCCCGATTGGGACCCTACCTCAGGCAGTACGTTCCCCGCTTCATCAGGGCAACCGTGGCCAGCCTTGTTTATGCAGGGGCAGTGGGCGCTCTGGCTTTGTTGGTAAAGCCGATCATGGACGGTATTTTCATCGCTCATGACAGAAGCGAATTGGTTCGACTGCCGTTTATCATCATCGGTCTCTATTTTCTTCAATCGCTGGGTCGGTACGTGCAGACGGTTGATCTGGCCTTTATCGGTGAGGACGTTGTCAGGAGAATCCGGGACCAATTGCTGGGCCATATTCTGACGCTGGAATACGGTTTCTTCGGGAGCTTCCGGGGCGGAGAACTGATCTCCCGGATCACCAACGACATCTCCAGGATACGTGGAGCAGTTTCTCAGCATCTGTCGGTGATCGTTCGGGAAAGCATGGCGATCGTCGCGTACGTTGGCGTCGCCATCTACAGGAGTCCGACCCTGGCCTTTTATGGTCTTGTGGTGGCGCCTTTGGCCGCGTGGCCGCTCTCCCACTTCGCTCGAAAGGTCAAGAAGTATGCGCACCGGTCCCAGGAGAAGGACTCCGATATCACCTCGAGATTGTCCGAGATCTTCAACAACATGGAGCTGATCAAGGCGCACCACAGCGAGGGCTTTGAACTGGGGAGGTTCGAAAAGGACAACCTGGAATTCCGGCGGATAAATATGAAGGGCATCAGAGCTCGGGAGATGGCCGGTCCGATCATGGAATTCGTAGGCTCCTTCGCCGTGGCACTGGTGATTTGGTTTGGTGGACTGCTGATCATCGACGGAAAGATGTCAGCCGGTGAATTTGCCTCGTTTGCCATGGCCCTCTTTATGATCTACACCCCGTTGAAGAGGATCTCCAAGATTTACAGCCAGATGTTCGAGGCGGTTGCGGCCTCTGAACGGATCTGGACAATGCTGGACCGTGAACCCAAGGTTCGCGGTGGGGCGACGGTCCTCGAAGGTCCGATTCGAGAGATCGAGTTCGAGGATGTTCATCTGAAATACGGTGAGACTGAGGCCCTTCAAGGTGTGACACTTAAAGCCCAAAGGGGCGAAATGGTAGCCCTGGTCGGTGACAGTGGCGGTGGCAAAAGCTCGTTAGTCAACCTGATTCCGCGCCTCTGGGATCCCTCGGCCGGCAGGGTGACAGTCGACGGAGTTGATCTCCGGGATTTGGACCTGCCGGAACTGCGGCGACGGGTCGGCATCGTTACACAGCGGGTCTATGTCTTCAACGAATCGGTTGCATCCAACGTCGCTTATGGACTGGAGATCGACCGAGAGCTGGTCGAGGTCTCCCTCAGAAGGTCGGGGGCATGGGGTTTTGTTTCCGAACTGGAAGGGGGCATTGATTCGGTCCTGGACGAATTTGGGTCCAATCTTTCAGGGGGGCAACGGCAGCGGCTTGCCATTGCCAGGGCCTTGTATCGCCAGCCCGACATTCTGATCTTCGACGAAGCAACCTCGGCCCTGGACAACAGGTCGGAGGCGGCAATTCAGAAGGCTCTCGGAGCTCTGACCGAACACTGCATTACCTTCGTCATCGCGCATCGCCTTTCTACTGTAGAGATGGCCGACAGGGTTCTGGTGATGCAAGAGGGCAGGATCGTCGCCGAAGGGACGTGCGTCGAGTTGATGGTAGGTTCGGAAGCCTATAGACGGCTGGCCGCCGGCGAACTCCCGGACGCCTGACCTACCCCTGTTCGGTGACGGCATCCTCAGCGGAACTGAGGTCTTGCAGGCCTTCTGCAGCTCGTCGACCCCTCTCAATTGATCGAGCAAGCCGGCGGTTGGCGCCTGATTCGAGTTCGGCAAAGATCCTGCGCCGGTCGATGCCGATGGCGGCAAGATCCTTGTCAACCTCGTCGAACATGGGTGGTACGCAGTCGAGCACCCGCTGAATACGATTTCTCAGATGAGTAGTGGCTGCTTCAACTTGGGCCGGTCCTTGCAGGTAAAGATCCTTGAATCGGTCCTCCATATAGATCTGGTTGAATCCCAGGTGGCGGGCCTCATCTTTGAGGATGCCGGCACAGATATCTGACAGGAGGGGATCGAGATCGAGGTTCATGAAGTCTTCGAGCAACAGTTTGGCCAATACCTCGCTGACCAGGACGCCGGCCAGCCATTCGGCCGGTTGTGTTGAGACGATCTGACTCTGAAAAAGATAGCCTGATCGAAAACGGCGAATAGAGAGGGGTTCCCGATCGAGGCGACCGTAATACCGGGCAAAGAGTTCGGTATGGCGCGCCTCGTCGACCGCCCATGTCGTCAGGTAGAACTGACTCTCGACCTCGCCATTCAATCCAAGTACCGGAATCAGTCCGGAGACCGAATACAGCGCCGCCTGCTCACCCATCAATACCGGGGTCAAGACTCTCGCCATCTGGTCCTTGAGACGAGGCGAGGTGATCCGTTGCGGTCTGGACCAATCGAGGTCTTCGGCGGACCATTGCTGTCGGAGAGCCTGGTGCCAGATTGCCATGTGACTTTTTCGAGACAGGTCGGGCAGAACTTTGTAGAACTTCATAATCTTCCTTTGGTTCAATAAATCGAGCTCTTTGGCTCAATTCATCAAGCTGGTTCCTGGTTTTCAACATCAGGGCGTCCCGGACCATTCCCGTGCTAACATCCTCCCCATGATGGATTTGGAAGGTCTTTCTGGTGAGTTCGGCGGTCTGCGACTCAACGAACCGACTCCACTTTCGGCTCTGCCAATGCAGACTCTTGGCATGAAGTTTCACCATGTGGGCGTGGCGGTTCACAGTATTGAAAAGGCCCTGGAATACTATGTCGGGCTTTTCGGATTTGAGCAGGTGGCGCCTCCGATCGACGTACCGCCGGAGCACGTCAGAGTCTGTTTCGTCAGAGCGGACCCCGGTGTGATGATCGAATTGGTGGAAGGGGTGGGGGAGGAGAATCCGGTCGAGGCCATTCTCGAGCGAACCGGTGCAGGGACCTACCACATCTGTTATCAGGTGGACGATATCGACGCCGCCATTCTTATTCTCCGCAAGAACAAGTTTCTGCCGTTCAAAAGGTTCGAGATGCGATGTCACGGCCTGAGGCGTTTCGCCTTTTTATTGACACCGGATCGGCAGCTTTTTGAATTGTGTGAGGCCGAACAAAACGAGGTTCTCAGTTCGTGAGTGCCGAGCCAACCTATACATTCAAGACCCTGTTTTTCGAGGCGACCCGAGACTGTAATTTTTCATGCCCGATGTGCATGGCGTCCTCCAACAATAAGCCGTTGGTGGCAAAGAGCCTGAAGAAGCAGTTGACGACTGAGGAGATTGAAGAGTACGTATTCAAGGGTGGCAAAGAGATCACGCTGGATACGATCACCTGGTCAGGAGGGGAGTTCATCCTCAGGCCCGACGCGACCGAACTGGTCCACATGGCGACTGCCTACGGCTACTCCTCAATCGTGACGACCAACGGCGCCTACATGGACCGGGACAAGCTGAAGGAGTTAAAGAAGGCCAGCGGCAACACGGTCGTCATCGCCGTTGGTATCAACTCGATCGACGAAAAAAACGTCGAGACACGTGACATCGACTGTGATGTCGCCCTGGGTGTTCTTGATCTCTGTGAGGAGTTGGATGTCAGGCGAAACGTGGTCGTCACTATCGGGAAGCACAATCTTGAGACCTTGGGTTCGACCCTGAATTGGTTGGAGAAGAAGAACATCCCCTACAACCGTTCGCCGTTCACACCGCGCGGTAGCGGGGATGCTTTTCGGGAAGAGTTGGGTTTTTCGTCCGATCATATGGAGCGCTTCATACACCCGGAGTTGCGCAAACATCCGTTGGGCTACATTTCATACACGCCATTCTTTTTGAGCCCGGAAGTACACGAGAGGTATTCCAAGGGGTCGAAAAATATCACCGTGCCACAGAATCCGTCGATTGGGTGCTGGTGTGGGACGTGGTTGGCGATGACTGCAGAGGGTGACGTGGCGCCCTGCGCGATCATGCTGGACGACGTCAACTGCGGTAATGTGAGGGAAAAGAGTCTGCACGAAATTGTGCACACATCGCCGACATTTCAGCGGATCCTCGACCGTGAGCAGTTGCAGGGCAAGTGCGGCCGGTGTCGTTACAAGTTCACCTGTGGCGGGTGCCGCGCTCTGGCCTACTACTACAACGGCGACGTCATGGCGGAAGACCCGACGTGCTTCTTCGAACCGGAAGACGAAACGACCGTGTCGGAACACGAAGAGCAGACCAACAAGATGTTCAAACGGTTCGCCTTCATGCAAAGAGCCGCCGACAAGGTGATCTCGACGGAGCGAGAGCGCGCCCGGTTGGAGGTGGCTGACGAAGTTGAAAAGGAATAGGAATTCGTAGCAATTTCAGTTTGACCAGCAAGATGAAATTCGCTGCGAAAGTCCGAAACTGGAAACTCGAAACTGGAAACTAGATTCTGGTGTCTTGGCCCACCCGTTTTCTACTTCTGCGTTGAGCGCTGAACGTTGGACGTTGATATTCGCTCCCTATTTCCCCGGATAATAACCCCTGATGGTTCTGAGTGTCAGGTCGGGATGTTCGGGAACGGTGACTGTGATCGCTCGGAACTGGTCGTCGGCCTTGGTCGAACCGGACGAATACCAGATAAGGTACTGGCTTCGCAGTAACAGACCGATGCGGTCGTAGACGGGGCCGAGGTCTTCGACGGTCTTCGGGAAGAAGGCCTCTCCACCGGTTTCTTCGGCTAGTCGCTTCAGGGTCTTGCGAGCGGAGTAGTCAAATTTACCCAAGCCCAAACCGATCGGGTAGATCGGCACCCTCATTGTGTGAGCGTAGCGCTTGGCCAGTTCCCAGCCGGTACGGGAGGTTGTATCTTCCCCGTCGGTCAGGAGGACCAATGCCTGCCGACCCCTCCGTCCCCGAAATTGTTCGAGTGATCGAACGACGGCGTCATGCAGAGAGGTGCCGCCTTCGGGAACGATGCGATCGAGTTTGGCGTCCAGAGCCTCGGCCGTCTCGGTCCACGGCAATCGGACTTTTGCTTCCCAGGCAAAGGTCAAGACGACGACCTCATCACGCTCTTGCATCAAGTCGGAAACGAAGGCCCTTGCGGCCTGGCGGACCCGTTCAAAGTTCTCCGTCATCGAGCCCGAGGTATCGACGGCCAGAGCCAGCGAAAGGGGGAGGTCGGCCGTCGTTCCGAAGCCCTCGATCGTCACGGGGATCTCATCTTCCAGGATTTGGAATGCCTCAGGTTCAAGCCCTGTCACGGGCGTCAGTCGAGAATTCAGCACGGTCACAGGAAGCTCGACGAGTTCGACTTGAACCGAGCCAGAGAACAAACTGCCGCCGCCCCCGAGGGCGATCACGGCGTCTCCCCTGGAACCCTTGGAGTCGACGGCCTCCGCCGCGAGGATGGTTGCCCTTTTGAGTTCGGCCACTGGGACTGTTGTGATGCACGGACAGTTGGGCCACCTTGTGATCATGGTGTCGTCCAGGCTCAGTGTGACCTGGTGAATTCGCCCAACGCCTCCGGTGACAGCTACCGTGATTGGGCGGGCCCCATCCACGACGGAGTCATCGGGACCAAGGAGAATCTCCACACCGATTCTCCCGGTCGGGTTGTTGAGGATCAGTGCGTCCTCGCCCAGGTATCGACCTTTTCGGTCCCGGGCGATCGCACGGACCTGTGTTCGCCGAACGACATCCCCCAGGGCTATGGAGTAGGTCCACGGTGGACGATTGCGGCGCAGCATTGACACTCCGTCTCTGAGGAACTGAACTGACACAGTTTCGTCCGGAGCCTCAACCTCCAGCTGCAAGGCGCCGATACCACCTTTGTCCGGCGGTGGTTTGAACCGGACCGCCCCCTCTGCGGGCGTGGTGACCGAGAGGGCGATGGCCTCAACCGGGGCGTCGTCCGGGCTCTCGAAGGCATTTTCCATTTCTGGAATCGTGACTGTGCCGTTCCAGGCGCCGCCGATACTGCCGTCGATGGCCGCAACCGCGACTTTGAGGGTGTGATCTCCGACCTGCCAGTCCCGGTAGATCATGACGCTGCCGTCGGCGTTCAATTCAACAACCGCACTTTGTCGATCCGCCAGGACGTTGGCAACTGTCAGCGAAGTGACAATCCGAATCCGCTCGCCGGCGCGTTCCACATCTTCGGGGGCAATCTGAATGACGACTCCCATCACGGTCCCTGTCTGGCCGCGACCCAAGGCTTCGACGTCGACCAAGAGCGCCAACGGTTCGGGTGCCTTGGCAGCCGAAACGATGGCAGGGTTGAGAATCAAAGCGAAGAGAGCGCAATAGAAGTGGAGGTGTTTCATCAGTCTTTCTTACGTTTTCGTGGTCAATCGGTTACCGAAACCTAATCTGAGTGATTCTCATCCGCCAGAATCACTCAGTCCAGGTCGACCACCTCGACGGTGACCGAAAATAGGACCCGTCTTGGATGGGTGGCGATGTATCGAACTTCGAAGAAGCCCGGCCGTTTGGGGGCGGCCATGGTTGTCGGGCTGCCTTCGGAAACGAAGATGAAATCCAGGTGACGGCTAACTTTTTCGCCTTTTCGAACCAGGATCAAGAAGTCGTCGGGGCTGTTGGGGCCGGACCACGCCACTCTCATGCGTTCGCCCACACGAACGGTTTTCGGGACGTCGATCGAGACATCGACACTCTTGACCTCCAGGGGTAGGACGCCGGCGATATCCCTGCCTGCAGTGAGGTATCGAATCTCATAGTCTCCAGGCTCCTGTGGCAGTCGGAGTCGGGCCGGACTTCCGTCTTCCGGGGAGGCCCAATCGAGGTAGTCGGCGCCCTCGGCGTCTTGTGCGGTCAGGGTGATGACATCCAGCGGTTCTGCCGGGCCCCACCATCGAACGTCTATGGTTTCGGACCCTGGGGCGGGCGACGGGGCCATGAGGCCTACGATCGGAGCGTAGACCTCCAGGGGCGAACGGGCCAGGACTTTGAAGGATCTGCCATCGATGTAGCGAAACTCGTAGGAGCATTGATCGAACGGTATCAAGAAATCCCGAGGTGAACCATCGACGGCCTTGACGGCATTGATGAGCCTTTCAGGAGGAGCGTCGGCAGGCACCAGTGTGACAAGGTCGCCAGGGTAACTCTCGCCATCCCACGCGACCATTGCGGACCCTCCCGCCTCAGCATCTACGGGCGCCTCCAGGGTTATGCTGCGTCCCGGTGATTCAAATACGACCGCTGCAATGATGCCGTCACCCGGACCGACTGGTTTGCGAAGTTGCAGGGTCAACTCCATTGGTCTGGCCGGTATCGCTATTTCAATCTGTCCTTCCGGTTCGACGATGCTCTGAGCAAAGATCCAGGAGGCGCCTGGCACACCATTTTCTTGGAGGACCAACTGAATCTCCTCGTCAGGAGCACCTTGCCACTGAGCCTTCAGAGTCGCGGGCCGACCCCACCCTGACGCTTGAAACTGGACCGAGAGTTCGGCTGTCGAAGGTTCAAAAAATTCCAGGCTCAAGCGATGTTCCGGTACAACAGGTATTCTCGCGATGTGCTGACGCCGCCCCTGTTCGGATTCGGAGGCTATGACGGTGGCGGTCCCCGGTGTGGCTTTGATCCGAGGGGCTTCTCGACTCAAATCAACGGTGATTGGTTCCTTGCTCCAGGTGCCAACTATCTCCAGGGTTCCTTGAGCAAGGTCGAAGCCCAATCGGTCGACACCAAACAAATCCAACCCGACGACATCTTCTGAGGTGGGCAGCGACAGGCGCAGCGATATTACGGTGGTGATCCCTTGCGTCAACTGGGTCGGCGATCTGACTGGGTGAACGTGGGCGTAGGTCGACAGTTCCGCTTGATCGGTGACGTCCAGATCGAAGGCGAAGATATGAACCTCGGCCCCTTCGCCCTCAAGAGTCAGAGATCGAAAGGCCTCCTTGAGATCCCGATCGCACCGATTCAGTCCGTCCAGAATGATCAGCACAAGATCCTGTTGGCGTGGAGACTCCAGGTCTTTCAGGGCTCCGGCAAGAGCGATGGCCAAGGAACCGGCGCCGCGAGGTTGGATTGTGTCCAGGGTTCTTCTCAGTTCATTCTCGACGGTTGGCGCCCAGGGTCGAATCAGACGCGTGTCGTTGCAGGCCTCGGTGTCGGTCGGGAACAGTCGATCGCCATAGACCCGGACGGCGATCTCGGACTGGTTCTTCCGTCCGCGAAGAACTGCATCAAGGACATCCAGTGTTGTGCGAACGGCCCCCATTCGGTCCCCTGTGTGTCCCGGCCAGGCTGTTGCCATTGTTGCAGATGCGTCGACGACGATCAGGATGCGGGGTGGTTCGTCGTGGGCAGCGATCGCAGGAAGCGCGATCAGGCCGGCGAGAAGGAATGCTTCGATTCGCATGGTGGGCCTATTGTACGCGGCCGACAGGAGGCGGGTTGGACAATCCTCTTTGTTTCCTGTCCGGTACGGCCCCAGAACCCATACCCGGCGGAGCCGGAACCAAAAAGGTTCCGGCTCCGCCGGGAGCTGTAAGCCGTTAGCAATTAGCGATTAGCTCAAGACCGCCGCGTGAATACACTCGGAATCGATTCATTCTCGTTCGCATGAGCGTCGATTGAATTTCGCGAAGGACCATAAAGCGCCCCAATCTTGCTCATGGCTAACAGCTAACTGCTAAGAGCTTTCTCACCATCCCGCGTAGAATTTCGTGGGTAAGAGACTAATCCCCAGTCCCTAATCCCTGACCCCTGCTCCCTTCATCGCTTGACCAGGCGGACGACCCCGTCTACGGTAATAAACCTATGGCAATCAAATATGACGTTGTGGTTCTAGGGTGTGGTCCCGGCGGTGAAAGGGCGGCGATTTTGGCGGCTCGTTCCGGTAAGAAGGTAGCGGTCATCGAAAGAGCCGGGGTTGTGGGAGGAACAGCCGTCAATTGGGGCACCATCCCATCGAAGACCCTTCGAGAAAGCGCCCTCTTCGTGTATGCCCACACCAACCAGAAGCTCCATGGCATCAAGACGGAGATCTCCGACGAGATCACCGTTGCCGACTTCATGCACCGAGAAAGACAGGTGGTCCAACGGGAACTGGAGCTGATCAACCGTGCCCTGGCCCGGAACGAGATCGACGTTTTCTACGGGAGTGGCCGTTTTCTGGATGAGAACCATCTGGCTGTGACCGGTGCTGGTGATCAAACGCGCATGGTGCTCAGGGGAGAGACCATAATCATTGCCACCGGAACCTCACCGAATCATCCCGCTGACGTTCCTTTTGACGGTGAGTGTATTTTCGACTCCGATACGATCCTCAACCTGCCTCGTATGCCGCGTTCGATGCTGGTTCTCGGCGCCGGAGTCATCGGTATCGAATATGCCTGTATCTTTACGGCCTTGGGCCTGGACGTCACGCTGTTGGACACCAGAAGCCGGCTCTTGCCTTACCTTGACCGAGAAATTGTCGGCCGCCTGCAGCGGGAGATGCGGCGCCTGGGCATGATGATTTCGCACGACGAGCACTACGAGTCGATTGAGAAAGTGCCGAACGAAACCCCATTTGTTCGCTGCCGGACTCAAAGCGGCACGGTATTGGAGGCCGATGTCCTTCTCTACAGTGTTGGAAGGGACGGAAATACCGATGACCTTGGCCTTGAGGAGATCGGTATTCAGCCGGACGATCGTGGCCTGTTGAAGGTCAATAACCACTACCAGACCTCGCAGCCGCATATTTATGCAGTGGGTGACGTCATCGGCCATCCGGCTTTGGCTTCGACCTCGATGGAGCAGGGACGAAGGGCGATCCGCCATGCCTTCGATCTGGTCGGGATCCGGAAGCAGACAGATGTGCTGCCGTTCGCGATCTACTCGATCCCTGAAGTCAGCTACATCGGGGAGACCGAAGAGAGTCTTGCCGAGAAGGGCCACGACACCATCATCGGACGCGGCTTGTACGCGCTCAATCCCAGGGCTCAGATCATCGGAGACAGTGGCGGCATGCTCAAGCTGCTCTTCGACGCCGAAAGCATGAGGATTCTCGGCGCCCATATCATCGGGACGAGCGCCTCGGAACTGATCCACATCGGCCAGGCGTTCCTCGCGACCGGCGCAACGGCGACGGTGATTGCCGAGAGTCTCTACAACTATCCAACCCTGTCAGATCTCTACCGCCATGCTGCGATGGAGGCCCTCGGGCAGAAATTCCGTCGCGACCAGGGTGGAGGGACATTGGAATAGGGATGCCTTTATTCAAACACTTCGATGTTGATTCCGTAAGAGTCGGGGGGTGCGTCATGCGTCGTTTTTCGCGGACCTTTCTCGTGGTTTTTGTTTTGATCGTTGTGGCGTTCTTCGGACTAGCCCCTGGTGGTGCCCAGGACTCTGGCGAAGCCCAGGCGGTATTTCAGGCCGAGGTCCGGGTCGAAGTCGTTGACCTATTGGTCAGCGTGGTCGATTCGATTGGGGAGCCTGTCAGGGGGTTGACCGCCGAAGATTTTGAGATCTTCCAGGATGGTGAGGCGGTTGACGTGACGTTCTTTTCCGAACAGGATAATTCGGAGGAGAAAGGACTGGGCGCGGGTTCATCGGAGGTTATTCCGGGATCGCGCCCGAATAGATTGATCCTGGTATTCGACCGTGTCAGTCTCGAAAAAAAGGCTCGAAAACGCACTCTCAAGAGCTTGGAGAAATTCCTGGGAACACGGCTTCCGCCGGATACTCTTGTGATGGTGGCGTTGGCGGGTGGTGGTATCGAAGTCGTTCAGCCCTTTACCAATGACCCGAAAATGGTCAAGGGCGCTCTGGAGGCCGTCAACGTCGTCGAGTACAGCGGCGATACGCTTCGCTCACGCAAGAGGGTGTTCAATCGCTCGATGGCCAACACCCACACGGATCAGGTGGGCGCCTCAAAGGGTGGCAACAACAGCAGTGCTTCGATGTTTCAGGGAATGGGACTCGAGGATGGGTTGGGTTCCATGCAGGCAGACGGATATCTTGCCCAGGTCAACCAGTTTCGGGACTTTGAGTTCAGCCGAATTTTGGGAGCTCTGATCGATTTGGAGACAATCGTCCGCGGAACAGGTGGTACCACGGGACGGCGGGATGTTGTGTGGATAGGTGAAGATCTGTTCATCAAGCCCGGAATTGATTCTTATGGTCCGTTTTTTGAAAATTTTCAAAGGTACTCTTCCAGAATTGATATTGATCACCCGGAGGTTTGGGCCGAGGAGAAGGCACTTTCACTACAGTTTGAGGCGATAGCCAAAATGTGCCAGGGCATGGGGGCCATAGTCCATGTTCTCGATGCCTCCGACCGGAGTCGTTATTCCCAAGAGGATCTGGTGAACCGGGACTCGACGGCCGGGGTGGGGGATCAGTTCAGATTTGGCGACAACCGCAACATGACTTTCAGACAGGATAGCTCCCAGGCTCAGAACCTGGTCGAAGGTGGACGATTCCTCGCTGGGGCCACAGGAGGCACGTCCCTTTCGGGTTCGAGAGACGTCGACGAGTTCTTTGATCTCCTCGGGGCGTTAATAGGGGGTACCTACTGGCTGGGCTATGACCCACCTCAAGGCCTGGACGGAGGACTGCACGATGTTGCCATCGGCATCAAACGCAAGGGGCTGATGATCCATGCGGCCGAAAGAGTCCCGGCGGCGACTGTACACAACCGCCTTG
>Ga0164315_10003393_pt1 | contig 12352 bp, 15 predicted proteins | sample GuaBasSedimGuay6_FD_113737 | JGI IMG/M metagenome (GOLD analysis project Ga0164315, IMG submission 113737) | Subseafloor sediment microbial communities from Guaymas Basin, Gulf of California, Mexico - Guay6, Core 4569-2, 0-3 cm | ecosystem: Environmental > Aquatic > Marine > Hydrothermal vents... | reverse complement strand
CTACGACCCCATGCTGGCCAAGCTCGTCATCTGGGCCGAGGACCGCCAGAAGTGCCTGGCTCGCAGCCGCCGTGCCCTGCAGGAATTCGTGCTGCACGGCCCCGTGCACAATCTGCCCTTCCACTTGTGGGCCCTGGAGCAACCGTCATTCAGGGACGGAACCTACACCACGCATTTCGTGGAGGAATCCTTCGATCCCGAGGCCTGGCTGCCCGCCCTGGACGACGAGCAGCGCGAGGCCCTGGTGGCAGCCGCGGCCCTCTTCGAAGCCGGCCGTCGCGCTGACCATGAGACCACGCCGCGTGACAACGGCACGGGCGCCTGCTCCAACTGGCGTCTCGATGCCCGGCGACGCATGACCGGCAACCGCTGAAAGGACATACGCCGTGTGGATGAAGAAACGCTACGTGCTGGACATCGAGGGTGAGCAACACCGTGCCGTGGTGGCGCGGCGGGGCGAGGAAATAGAGATCGCCGTGGACGACATTGAACCGCGGCCGGCCAATCCGCGGCCGGTACTCGGGGGTCGCGCCCTGAGCATCCGCTATGGTGGCCGCCTGCACCTGATCCACCTGAGCAGTACCGGTGATGGCGGGCGGGTCACCGCCACCCTGGCCGGCCGTCCGGTCCAGTTGACGGTGATGGACGAATTGCGCGCCCAGGCCCTCGAAAGTCTTGGCGACGCGGCGGGCAGCGGCACCATCACTGCCGACATACCCGGTCTGGTGGTGGAGATCAAGGTGGAGCCCGGACAAAAGGTACACCAGGGCGATCCCGTCATCGTGGTCGAGGCCATGAAGATGCAGAACGAGCTCTGCTGTGGTGTGGGTGGCACCGTGTCCGAAATCCCCGTTGCCACGGGCCAGGCCGTCAACCCCGGGGACGTGCTCCTGGTGATCGAGCCCGAGCCGGGAGGCTGACCCCAGGCGTCGGTCCGCAGCGACCGCTGGGCCAGCGCCTGGCCGAAGTCAACCAGGAACTGTGGTTGATCCTCTCCATGCTGATCCTGGCCGCGGCCCTCAACTGGCTGGTGACCTCCCATCAGATGATACTCGGCTTCTACGCCCTTCCCACCCTGATTTCGGCCTATGTCTATGGGCGCCGTCACGCCACCCTGACGGCTGTAGCCAGTGTCGGGTTGGTGGGGATTCTGGCCTGGTCCAATAACCAGCTGCTGCCCGCGGTCACCGATACCGGAGCGCTCCCCATCTCCCGCTGGTACGGATTGTTCTCGTGGGGCGCCATCCTGATCCTCACGGCCTACGCCATGGGCACGCTCCACGAGCGGCATAAGAACCGGGTAGCCGAACTGCGGCAAACCTACCACGGTGTCCTGTTGATCCTGCGCCAGTTCGTGGCCAAGGACAAGTACACCGAAAACCACTCCTACCGCGTCTCGGTATACGCCGCCAAGATAGCCGCCCGCATGGGATTCGCGTCCAGCAGGATCGATGATATCCGTGCCGCGGCCCTGCTCCACGACATCGGCAAACTGGATGTCAGCCGACAACTCCTGTACAAGGCCAGCACCCTGAGCAGTTCCGAAGTGGAACACATCGGCCAACACGAACCCATGGGAGGGGATATCCTCGACCCGGTTGGCGGTCCCTTGCGCCGGATCCTGCCGGCCATCCTGGCCCATCACGAGAAATACGATGGCTCCGGCGACCAGGCCCTGCGTGGCGAAGAGATCCCGGTAGAGGCTCGTATCATCGCCGTAGCCGACGTCTATGACGCCCTGACCAGCGACCGCCCCTATCGCAAAGCCATGTCGTCCTTCGAGGCCCGCGACATTATCCTCAAGGGCTCGGGCGTGGATTTCGATCCCGCGGTGGTGCAGGCCTTCCAGCGGGAGATGGATCGCAACGGCATGGAAGTGCCCGAGATCTTCCTGTAACCTGACTGGCCCATCTGCGTCCTTGTCCCTGTCATGGATGCAAAAACCTACACCCAACTGCTTCACGCACACCGCGACCGGGTATTCAGCCGGGCCCTCTATGTCCTGCGGGACCGCGAGGACGCGGAGGATGTGACCCAGGAGGCCTTCCTGCGCCTGTGGAACCACGGGGACGACCTCCCCGCCGAGCGGGCAGGCTACTGGCTGCAGCGCGTGATCACCAACCTGTGCATAGACGTGACCCGCCGCCGTAAGGTGGTCCGCACCCATTTCGGCCGACCGGATACGGATATTGCCCCGCGGCTGGCCGCCCATGAGGAAGGCGCCGATTCGTGCCTGGACCTTGATGAGCGCCAGCACCAGGTACTGAATGCCATGTCGGCTCTCACTCCCGAGACGCGCAGCGTGATGATGATGCACTATTTCCAGGGCATGAAGCTGCGGGAGATCGCCGAGGCACTCGACAAGACAGTGTCCGCCCTCAAGGTCCAGATCCACCGGGCGCGCCAGACCCTGCGACCCGTACTAGAAGCCCAGGGCCTGGAACCGGCCCTGTCCAGGAGGCAAACGGGATGAATCACCAGTGTCCCGACATCCGGTTGTTGTTGACGGAATTCGCGGCCGACGAACTGCCTGCCGCCGAAGCCGCCACCGTGGCCGGTCACTTGGCTGTTTGCGAATCATGCCGCGATGAACTCACTCGCGAGATGGCATTGCGCGAGGCCCTGTCCACTTTGCCGGTCCAGTCCGCCCCCCGGGTGACACTGCCCCTGCACACAGCCACCAGGTCCCCTGCCACTGCGCCATCCCGCCCCTGGAAACCGTTGCTGACCGGACTGGCAGCCGCTGTCCTGGCGCTGGCCGTCCTGGTACCGGATACGCCGCACCACCTGCCCGACCGCGTGATCATCACACCCTACACCCCGGCCCAGGTCGCCCAGGCCAGACACGATGCCCGTGTCTCGCTGGCCCTGGCCGTGGATATCATCAACAGGACCCAACGGCACACCGTGGTCGACGTATTCGGCCGACAACTGCCGCAGGCTGTTTCCGGATCATTGTCCGGAACCGCGGCATCCCCCGAAGGAGGACAAGGATGAACACCCTGCGCATAGCGGTGGTCGCCGCCCTGCTGATCGGCCTGATGGTCGGCCCGGCGGCGGCGCTCAAACTGGAGGACGCACCGGGCTACGTCGATCTGGAATGGATCGAGATCCCCGACACGGCCGACGAGATCCAGGACATCGACCTGAGTCCGGTACTGCTGGACATGGCCCGCGACGCCGAACAGGCGGGTGACTCCTCCCTGGCCAAGGCCCTGGGCATGGTCCACTCCATACGGGTAAAGTCCTGGTCCCTAGATGGCGACGGCGACCCGGACACCGAACAGGCGGTGAAGCGCATCACCGACCGTCTGCGTAGTGATGGATGGAAGCGCCTGATCTACGTCAAGGACGACGACGAGATCATTGCCGTCAGTACGTTCTATGACGGCGAGGACATGGCCGGTCTGATGCTGGTGGCCTATGAACCGGGCGACAGTGTGACTTTTGTGAATGTGGTGGGAGATCTGGACCTGGGCACGCTCTTCAAGCTGGCCAGCGAAATCGACTCGGACAATCTCGAGGAGCTGCTGGAGGAATATGACGGGAAGTACGGAATCGAGAGCGACGACGACGACGAGTGAGCCCCGCCACCCGGCAACGGTGATCGACAGGCCCCCCGGTCCCGCGGCCGGGGGGTTTGCCATACCTCATTGCACGGCAACCGGCAGCCGATGCGCACTGGGGGATTGAGCCGCTACTGACACGAAGATACCGCCGGCCCGATCAGAACACGAACCGCGCCAGGAACACACCAGCCGCCACCGCCGAGCCGATCACCCCGGCCACATTGGGCGCCATGGCGTGCATGATGAGGAAATTCTGGGGATCCTCCCGCGCACCCACCATCTGGCAGACCCGGGCGCTGTCCGGCACCGCCGAAACCCCCGCCGCCCCGATAATGGGATTGATCTTCTCCTTGGCGAAGATGTTGATCAGCTTGGCGAACAGCACCCCCGCAGCCGTGGCCACGGCAAAAGCCAGGGCCCCCAGCACGACGATCTTCACCGAGGACACGGTCAGGAAACGGCTCGCATCCGTGGACGCCCCCACACACAGACCCAGCAGGATGGTGATGGAGTCGATGAGCGAATTGCGCGCCGTCTTGGCCAGACGCTCGGTGACGCCACTCTCCTTGAGCAGGTTGCCGAAGAACAGGAAGCCCAACAGGGTAATGGCACCCGGCGCGATGCAGGCGCAGAGAATGAAGGCCACTACGGGAAAGATGATGCGGACGCGCCTGCTCACCGGACGCGACGGCTTCATGCGGATCAGGCGCTCTTCGCGAGTGGTCAGCAGGCGGATGATGGGCGGTTGGATCACCGGCACCAGCGCCATGTAGCTGTAGGCCGCCACGGCGATGGCCCCCAGCAGGTGGGGCGCCAGTTGGCTGGCCAGGAAGATGGCCGTGGGTCCATCCGCGCCGCCGATGATGCCGATGGCCGCCGCGTCCTGGGCCGGGAATCCCAGCAGGATGGAGCCGGCGAAAGTAAGGAAGATACCAGCCTGGGCCGCCGCCCCGAGCATGATCAGCCGCGGATTCGAAAGCATGGCCGAAAAATCCGTCATGGCCCCGATACCCAGAAAGATCAGTGGCGGGTACCACCCCTTGGTCACGCCCTGATAGAGTATGGACAGGACACTGCCTTCCTCGTAGATCCCCACGTTCATGCCGGGGCTCAGGGGAATGTTCCCCACCACCATGCCGAACCCGATGGGCACCAGCAGCAGGGGCTCGTAGTCCTTGGCGATGCCCAGATATATGAACGTACAACCGATGGCCAACATGGCCATGTTGCCCCAGGAAAAATTACCGATGATCCCCGCCTGCAAGAAGTCCCACAAGACGTCCATTGATGGCCTGCTTCCGCTGCGAATTCTGTTCTACTCGAACTCGACTTCTACTCGAACTCGACCAGTGTCTGGCTTTCGCGCACGCTGTCGCCGGCCGCCACCGCCACGGTCTTGACCCTGCCGGCAGTGGGAGCACTGATGGCTGTCTCCATCTTCATGGCCTCGATGACCAGCAGATCCTGGCCCTGGGTGACCTGGTCACCGGGCTTGCACTTGACCTCCAGCACGGTACCGGCTATGGGCGACGCCACGGCGCCGGCTGCCGGCGGGCCGGCAGTTGCAGGGGCCGGCGGGAGCGGCGCACCGGCGGTCACGGCCGGAGCCGCCACCGGCTCGGGACGCGGCAGCGGCGACCCGGACGGAGCCGTCATCTCGTCCTTGGCGTCCAGTACCTGGACATCCACCTCGTAGGCCACGCCGTGTACTGTGATCTTCAGCTTCATCGTAATCTCTTCCGTTGGGCCCTACCGCCGGACGGCCGGGCTTTGTCAGCGATGTGTCCCGCCGCGACCGACCACGTGGGAGCCCTGCAGGGTCAAACGCCCCTGGGCCGACCACGGGGTCCGTTTCTGGTGCGGCGACAGCAGGCGTCGGATACGGCGCACCCTGAACCGGCCACCCGCCACGGTGGCGCAGGCGGCCGCTATGATCAGCAGGGTGATCTCGTCGAGTTTCGGTTCGCGATCGGCGGCTGCGGCGGCCGCCTTTTCCTCGGCGGCCAGCCAGCGGTCATCGAGACGCTTGAAAAGCGACACAACCAGCGAGATCAGAGCCAACACCAGAAAGACGATGGCAATGCCCGCCGCGGCGAGGGTACCCATTTCCATATCGAGTCGGCCCATGCCGTACGCTCCTAGAGAGGGATCAGCCCGTGCTTCTTCTGGGGTCTTACTTCGCGCTTGGATTTGAGAATTGCCAGGGACAAGGCGATGTAGCCCCGGGTATCCGCGGGTTCGATCACGTCATCCACCATGCCCCGCGCAGCGGCCGCGTAGGGATTTCCGAAGCGCTCGGTGTACTCGTCCATCTTCTCTTTGCGCAGGGCTTCGGGATCCTCCGCCTGCGCGATATCCTTGCGGTACAGGACGTTCACCGCTCCTTCGGCGCCCATGACCGCGATCTCGGCACTGGGCCAGGCCGCCACCCGGTCGGCCCCCATGCTGCGGGCGCACATGGCCAGATAGGCGCCGCCGTAGGCCTTGCGCACCACCACTGTGACCTTGGGTACCGTGGCCGCGCCGTAGGCGAACAGCATCTTCGCCCCGTGGCGGATGATGCCCCCGTACTCCTGTTGTACCCCCGGCATGAACCCGGGCACATCCACGAAGGTCACCAGGGGAATGTTGAAGGCGTTGCAGAAGCGGATGAACCGCGCCCCCTTGCCCGACGAGTCGATGTCCAGCACACCCGCCTTGTGGTGGGGATTGTTGGCCACCACGCCGATGGTCGAGCCTTCGAGGCGGCCGAAGCCCACGATGAGGTTGGGTGCGTAGTGCTCCTGCACTTCCATGAAATCGCCCCGGTCCACCACGCGACCGATGATGTCGTGCATATCGTAGGCTGTGCGCGAACTCTCGGGCACGATGTCGTTCATGCCCTCGTCCACATCCACCGTTTCCTCGTGCAGGCCCTCGACGAAGGGGGGATCATCGGTATTGTTGCTGGGCAGGAAAGAAAGCAGACGCTTGGCGATGGCGATGCCTTCGCCACCGCTCTCGGCCACGAAATGCACCACGCCGGAATAATGCGAGTGGGAGTCCACGCCGCCCAGCTGCTCGGCCGTCACGTCCTCGCCGGTGACCTGCTTGATGACGCTGGGACCGGTGATGTACATCTGCCCCTCGTGGCGTACCTGGATGATGAAATCCGTCAGCGCCGGCGAGTAGGCCGCTCCCCCGGCGCAGGGCCCGGAAATCACCGAGATCTGGGGCACCACACCGCTGGCCAGGATGTTGCGGTAGAAGATGTCGCCATAGCCCGCCAGGGAATCAACACCCTCCTGGATCCGCGCACCACCCGAGTCGTTGATGAAGATGATGGGGTCACCGGTCTTGAGGGCATCGTCCTGCAGATCACTGATCTTGCGGGCGGTGGCCTCGCCCACGGCGCCGCCCGCCACGGTGAAATCCTGGCTGGCGGCATAGATCGGCCGGCCGTCCACCAGGCCGTAACCGGTAGTCACGCCCTCGCCCGGGAACTCCTTGTCCTGCATGCCGAAACTCGTGCAGCGATGCTGCATGAACGAGTGGGTCTCCTGGAAGGTATCCGGGTCATAGAGCTGGGCCAGTCGCTCGCGGGCTGTGCGCTTGCCGGCGGCGTGCTGTTTGGCGATGCGTTTCTCGCCACCGCCCAGATACAACTTGGCTTTCTTGTCCCGGAGTTTTTTTATCCTGGATTCACTCATGGCTCTGCTCCCTGGTGATGGCGGCTTCCCTGTCGCCGCGGGATCCCGGCGTTGCCGGTCGTCTCGAAGGGATAGTTAATACCTGCGTCCCGTATGTCAAACTTTTGACAGGGGGCTATCCGGATTGTTTTGCGCGATGCAGAAGTTCCCCTGCGCCACCGCAAGGCGGGTCAGAACCAGACCAAAACAGCTAGCTGCGTCAGATCGTAGAACCCGAAGTCGTCGAAGGTCTTGGCGTGCTCGGTGCTTTCATGGCGGTGCCAGTCGGTTTCTCCGGTATCGCGGCTCCACCTGGTTTGCTCCGCATCGTGCCACTCGTAGATCAGTCCGTAGTGGACCTCCAGGCCGACGAACGGGACCGGCCGCCAACTCACACGCAGGGCCAGGCTGGTTCCCCACGAACTGGTGAATCGATCGGAGACAATCTGGTAATTGGGTTGTTCTTCCCCACTGGCATAGTTGTACGAATCCTCAGTGCGGGAGTCCTCCCAGCGGTACCTCAATCCCGCCGTGGCAGCGAGGGCAAAGTCCCGGTAGGCAGCCACCTGGCGGCCCAATTCCAGGGCCACGAAACCCGACTCCCGTTTGCTGCTTGTAGAACTGCCGGGTCGCCCCTGCAATGAATCGGGCTCATCGACGTTCCAGACGTGGGACGACGAGTCGGACAGGCGATCGTTGGGACCGGCGGACAACCCCACATGCCACAGCCCCAATTGCCGGCGCGCCACCAGGGCCCGCTCCCAGCCCAGGGCCCAGTTGCGCTCTTTGTCCTGCCCATCCCCCTGCAGGTCATCCGCACCGACCGCCGGCAGGGCGACCGGCACCAGCAGACCAACCACCATCACCGCCAGCACGACACGTTTGCACGTACCCATCATGCGCTCCGCTACTTGAGGTTCTCGGGATTCAGTCCCTGCAGCGACTTGGGCACGAAGAGCCCGTCCTTGCGAATCAGCACGTCATCGAAATAGATCTCGCCGCCACCCCAATCGGGTGTCTGGATCAGCACGATGTCCCAGTGCTGGGCCGACTTGTTGCCGTTGAAGGCCGTTTCGTAGGCATTGCCCGGCGTCAGGTGGAAACTGCCCGCGATCTTCTCGTCGAACAACGTGTCCAGCATGGGCGCCGTGATGTAGGGGTTCACACCCAGGGCGAATTCGCCGAAGTAGCGTGCGCCCTCGTCGATATCCAGGGCCTCCTGCAGTTTCCCGTCGTCGCCGTCGCAGGTGGCCTCGACGATCCGGCCGTCCTTGCAGACGAATTTGATGTTATCCAGCACCGCGCCGCCCTGGCGGGTCTTGGTGTTGTACTGGATGGTACCGTTGACGCTGTCCTTCACCGGCGCGGTGTAGACTTCGCCATCGGGGATATTACGACCGCCGTCGCACTTCACCGCCGGCAGGCCCTTGATGGAGAACTCCAGGTCCGTGCCCGGGCCCTTGATCTGCACCCGATCGGTCTTGTCGATCAGTTCGGCCAGGGGATCCATGGCCTTGCTCATGCGCGCATAGTCCAGGGTACAGACGTCGTAATAGAAATCGGCGAACTCCTCGGTAGCCCGCTCGGCGGCCTGGGCCATGGCCGGATTGGGATAGCGCAGCACGCACCACTTCTTCTTCAGCCGGATCGGGATGTGCACCTCGCCCCAGTAGGCCTGGTCGTGCCATTTCATGCGGTCCTTGTCCACGTCCACCAGGTCGAAGGGATTGGTGCTGCCGCGCAGGCCGATGTAGGCGTCCACCGCTTCCATGATGGGCTTGTGGAAGGCGCCCCAGGCCGCGAACTGCTCCTGGCCGGCGTTCTTGACGAAGCCCCGGCTGAGTTCCTCGTCGTTGTAGTACCAGAAGGGCACGCCCCCGGCCTCGGTGGCGGCCTTGACCACGGCTTTGCCCAACTCGAGGGCATCCAGACCCTTGATCTCGATGTAGATCTTCTCGCCGGGTTCGAGTTTCACGCTGTACTCGATGAGCTGCTTGGCGAGTGTGCGGTTGCGGGGGTCCATGCTTGCCTCCTGGCGTGGTTGGGGTCGTCGGGACAGGATAGGGTGTCCAGGCGGGATGATGCTACCTCGAACTTGGCCGGGGCGCGAATTGGGCTATGTTTGCCTGACCGTGAACCCACACCGCCCATCGAGGCGGGGAAAGGACATCTGCCATGCTGGACAAAATGCTGCCGGAAGGGACCGCCGGCTGTGTGGATCACATCGGTATCGCCGTGCGCGACCTGGACGAGGGCATCGCCCTGTGGAGCGATCTGCTGGGGCTGGAACTGGAGCGCACCGAGGAAGTCCCCCAGGAGAACGTGCGGGTCGCCTTCCTCAAGCTGGACACTGCCGGCGGCGTGGGGCATATCGAGTTGCTGGCCCCCATGTCCGACGCGGGGAACATTGCCCGCTACATCGCCAGGAACGGTCCGGGACTGCACCACGTGGCGGTGGCCGCCAGGGATATGGGCAAGGTCATGGAGCGCTGCCGGGCGGCGGGCATCAGGCTGCTGGACGAGACACCCCGCACCGGCGCGGGCGGCAAGCAGATCGTCTTCATGCATCCCAAGTCGGGCGGTGGCGTGCTGGTCGAGATCTGCGCCGACGAGGACTAGTGCCAGGTCGAACTACCGGCGGTCTCGGCCAGGCCCACATCCTGCCAGGTTGAAGCGCCGCGCTCGGCAGTCGTTGCCACATCGCCGGTGGGATTGATCCAGGCGGGCTGGCAACCGGCCCCGAAGATCATTTCCAGCTGCCCCGCTTCCGAGGACCCGATGTACAGGGCCCGCGTGCCGCTCTCGTGGCAACCGGACATGTCCGCACACGACATGACGCCCTCGGGAGCGATGCCCAGACGCACATTCGACGGCTGGCCCTGGAAGGCCAGCTGCCAGGTCCCCAGCAGTACCTTGCCGTCATTGATCCCCAGGGACTTGCGCAGACCCACCACGTAGGTCAGATGTTTGCCCACAAGGTTCATGGCATCTTCGGGCAGGGCCACGTTGGTGATGAAGACCTCGGCGCCTTCGATCAGCAGCTTGAACTCATAGCCGCCGATGGCCTCGCAAGACACACCGTCAAGAGCCACCGGATCGACGTCCGTCAACCAGACCCGTACCGTGACCCTGGTCACGCCCTGATCGTCCGGCTCGACCTGCAGGGTCGTGGATGTCGTGTCGTCCTGGTCGAATGAAAACCGGATGACACCGTTCTCCCCGCACCAGGTGCTGGCCGTGGACGCCGCCGCCACCGCCAGGACACCGGTAATCACCAGGGTGAAGGTCGCACTGCGCAGGAACGAATTCATGGTTCCTCATCTCCTTGTCGGTTCAACTGCCGGTACTGGTGTATTTACCCTCGCCGCGCCGCCAGATCATTATGGCACCCGATAATACGATGATACCCACCAGCGGCGTCAAGGCCGCCACCGGACGCAGGTTCCCCTCGCCCACGAACCAGGTGGCCGGATAATACGCTACCCAGGCGAAGGGCAGCACGAAGGTCAACAGCAACCGCACCGGCAGGCTGTAGATGGTCAGGGGATACCGGCTGAAACGGATCACGTTGTAGACCGGCGGAGCAATGCCCATCTTGTCCTCGAACCAGAAACTCACCGCGGTGATGGCCAGGAACACGCCCAGGTAGACCAGGGCCGCCGTGGGCGCCAGGACCAGGACGGCCAGCACGTCCCACGGCCCCACCGACAACTGCAGCTTGATACCGGCGTAGACCACGATGGCCGTGCCGAGCACGATCTCGTTCAGCCCCGACACGTTGAAGCTTTCGCACAGCACCTGGGCCAGGGTATTCACAGGCCGCAACAGGACCCGGTCGAATTTTCCCTGGATCAGATAGCGGTCGGCAAAACCGTAGAGGTTCACGCTGACCACATTGAACATGCCCAGGGGAATCAGGGAAAAGCCGTAGATGAACAGGACCTGCTCGAAGCTCCAGCCTTGCAGCGAACTCACCTTGGAGAACAGGGTGGTCAGCACTGCGAGTTGGATGATGATGCTGGCCAGGACCCCGAACGTGTCGACAAAGAAATCCATCCGGTAGGCCAGCCGCGTCTTGACGAACTGGGCGAAGTAGGCGGCAAAGATTCCCGCCTGCCAGCGGACCGAGCCCCTGAACCCCCGCTGCTGTCCCGCATCGAACTGCATCTCACCCCCCCTGCACTATTACCAGGCGCACTGCACGCCGCCAGACCACGTAACCGACCACGTACAGGCCTACCGCCCAGGCCAACTGCAATCCCAGTGCCTGCCACAGTTCGCCGCCGGGTCGCTTGCCCAGGAATATCATCACCGGCACATATCCCACCGCCTGGAACGGCAGCCACTCCACCACCCGCTGGAACCACTCGGGAAACAGGCTGAACGGGACCAGCACTCCGGCCAGGAAATCGCCCGAAACCATCTTGGCCCGCAACACTCCCTGGATGTTGGTCATACGGAAGGCCAGGCAACCGGTGAGAAAATTCAACTGGCTGTGGATCACCAGGGAAATGGTGAAACTGAGGGCCGTCCAACCCAGCAGCGCGGGGTCGGCCGGCAGACGGATGCCGAACAGGGGCACGATCACCACGGTGATGGGCAGGGTGAACATGACCAGCCGGAAGGCCGACTCGCCTACCGCCTCGAACATCATCACCGCCTGTACGTTGAAGGGCTTGACCAGCTGCATGGCGATCTGGCCATCCTGCACCTGGTTCATGAGGTCCCGCGCGATGTTGTTGAAATAGAAGCTGCGGCCGATCCAGGCCACCGCCACGTAGGAGATCATCTCGCTCACCGTCAGGCCACCCATGGTGGCCACCCCGTCGGGCCCCGGCGCCCGGCTGGCGAACAGGGCCGTGTAGAGGTAGTAGTAGCCCGCCACGAAGATGGTGTAGCTGATTACGCCGGTGTAGTAGCGCAGGCGGTAGGCCAGGAACTTGAGGAAGGCCAGGCGGATGAAGTGTCCGTAGAGCCCGACCGTGGCCCGGGCCGTACGCTGCCAGGGAGCAAGAACGTTCGCCGCACTTGCGGCCGCCGCGTTCACGAGGTCGCCTCCGGCACGTTGCGATAGATCTCCCGCACGATTTCCTCGATATCCGGCTCGGCCAGGTG
>Ga0164315_10003392_pt1 | contig 12357 bp, 8 predicted proteins | sample GuaBasSedimGuay6_FD_113737 | JGI IMG/M metagenome (GOLD analysis project Ga0164315, IMG submission 113737) | Subseafloor sediment microbial communities from Guaymas Basin, Gulf of California, Mexico - Guay6, Core 4569-2, 0-3 cm | ecosystem: Environmental > Aquatic > Marine > Hydrothermal vents >... | reverse complement strand
TCTGCATCATAGCCCGTTACTTCAGGATAAATCCAGTAAGTGCCAGTTGAGAGATTACTAAAATCGAAAAAACCATCTTCATTTGAATAGTGGCTGCCTAATAATTGTTCATTATCATCAAAGATGTAAATATCAACATTCTTAGCTGGTAATTCCATCAACGATAATCCCAGATCATTGTAAACAACATTTCCGTTTAACAAACAATTACCACTATTCATACCATGTCCATTCATCAAATGAATATCATATTCCCAGTTAGTATTTGTTAAATGAATTATCTCGGCCTCAGCCCAAAACATTTTATCGCCATAATATGTAGGCATCATATCACCATAAAACTCCGATTCACTATCAGGCTGAGTTTTTACCACATAATTACCTACAGGAAGCTGATAAAAAATATAAAATCCAAGGGTGTCAAATTTTACTGTATCAACTGGAATGTATTGTTCATTACTGTCGATAATGTACAGATATGCAAGGCCTACATCAATTGGAAAATAATAGGAAAAGGCATGTCCTCCCATATGATAAAATGAGCGTTCAGAAATATAAATGAGAGATGTTATTGTATTGCTTTCTGTAATGTTATTGTCATTAGTGGTAACTGTGAAAGACACTTTAAAGACTCCCGGATCTTTGTAAACATGAGTAGGATTTTGGCTATTTGAAGTGTTACCATCACCGAAATTCCATTTCCAGGAAATGATATTCTCAGAAGCAGTTAAATCCATAAACTTAAATCTAAAGCGACTGTCACCATTCTTTTGAAAATATTCAAATCTAGCCTGAAGTTTTTCTGACTGGAAAGGCATATAAATTTTAAAGTTGGCAATTATTACATCAAAGGCTACATAATTAAGAAACCTGAAATGAACAATTGTATCAATTAGTTTTCCCTCATAATCATTTGTTGTTATCTTAAATGATCCCTTATTTAAAGTAGTTACAATTGTATCATGATAATATCCTTCTTTATCTGTGAATATCTCATTTGAATATCTGTCGGAAGTACCATCAATCTTTTCAACATTCACCATATGACCTTCCACAGGGTTTCCATATTCATAATTAATAATCTGTCCTGTAATAATTACTATGTTTGGTTTATTTTCCGCAAATAAAACTGTAGAAAGCAATATTAGAAAGAACAAAATAATTCTTCCTAAATAATGACTTAAATTTATATATAATGATTTTAACATACTAATGTCCAATTTTATAATTAAATCCTAATCGCAGAGCAAATCCTGAAGTATTGAATTTGTAATCTGCATCGCTGTAAAGCGATTTAAAATAATGCCTGTAAGATGGTTCCAAAACTATGGCTGTACTCCGCCCCAATTTATATTCAATCCCAGCACCAATCCATAGTTGATAGTTTACTGTAGAACGAACAGGTAGCCTGTTGTCAAGATCAATAATTTCAATATCCTTTCCTTCAACAGAAGGTTCATCTATCCATTTTGCAACTTGAAAGCCAATGGCAGGTCCACTGTAAACATACCAGTTAAGTTGACCTATTTTATTTTTGTAACCCAGCAATACTGGCACTTGAGCAAATAAATATCTGTTAGTTACTTCTGAAACAGAAATATGTCTGATCGAATCCCAAACTTCAACAGTTTTTGTATGATAGAAAGGTGTAATTACTCCACTAATAGTGTCGAAAGTAACATCATAAACATCGTCGTAGGTACCCATGAAGTCAATACTCAAATAGTCAATTTTGGCAAAGCCTTTGTCGCCTGTAAATGAAGCGTTAATACCAAAACGTACAAACCAGTTTTCATTAAAAAATCTTGAAGTTTCCACACCAAGTGAATAAGAATTCAGAATTGTTACCGAATCGAGATTTGTAAGACTAAATTCGGGATTAATAAAAATGGTGTTTTCCCAGTGACCATTATTGTTTTTATTTGATTTTTCAGAAAATATTTCTTCATTTTTTGAATATGGCTGTCCGTATGAAAGAGAATAAATATTTGATATTGATAACGTATTCATATTTTCAATTGTTAAGTTGTTTGAAGGCTTAGAAAACCCATCTTGTAATTCAAACAAGCCTAATTTTTCAATATCATTTATCTTTTTTTCCTGCGAAACAGATACGTTATTCTCAGTTTTATCATCAACAATAACCGATTCAATAATTATTTTCTCAGTTATTTCAGGTTTTTCAATTGTTTCTGTTTCACCATTATCAACAGCCTTTTCAGCAATTATTTCTGTTGATTCACTTATTATCTCTTTCTCTACAATAGATTTCTCCTGATAAATTATTTCTTGTTCTTCTATGTTTGATAAAACGTTAATATCTGAGGTTGAATACAAACCAAAGTAGCCAATTGAAAATAAAGCGATGAGAAAAACAGCTGCAGCATAATACTTCCTATTTCCCCAAAAGAAACCTTTCTTAGCATCCAGGGTTTTTTCAATATTGTCCCAAATATGCTCAGGTGGCACGGGCTCGAAATCTTGAAATTTCTGCCTAAGAAGCTCATTAATATTTTGATCAGGATTAATCAATGTTTTCTTTAGTTTTTATTTCTAATAATTTTTTTTGAAGCGATGATTTTGCTCTTGACAACTGTGATTTAGAAGTGTTTTCAGAAATGTTAAGAATTTTACCTATTTCTTTATGTGTGTATCCTTCAATAACATTCAGGTTAAAAACAGTTCTGTAACCATTTGGTAATTCTCTTATGATATTTAAAAGTTCAGTAAATGAAATTTTTTCAATGGCTGATTCACCGCTAATATATTTTTTCTTAACATAATCAAGTTCTACTCTGTAGCCTCTTTTCTTTTCTTTTTTATAAAAGTTAATAGCTGTATTAACAATTGTTCTTCTAACCCATCCTTCAAATGAGCCCTCTCCTCTAAAGTCGTTGATGTGTTTAAAAACCCTGATAAAACCTTCCTGTAGAATATCATTGGCATCATCACGACTGTTTGCAAATCTTAAGCAAACGCCATACATTTTTGCCGACAGAAATTTGTAAAAGACCAACTGAGTCTTTCTGTCTTTATTCTGCAGTCTCGTAATAAAAGCCTTATCGATTTTCATGCAGGTTTAACCTGGAATTTTGTCCCTTTAATAAAACCTGCAAGTTAGATAAAATTAACCAACTGACTTAAAATGATGACATAAAGCATAAGAGAATGGTTGCACAAAAATAGAAGTGAAGAGTAATTTGAATTTTCAGTGTATTAATGCAGGAATAATGACAATGAGGATTTTGTTAAAAGCCAGTGTCAAAAATTTCATCCGGGAAATTGGTATTCTTCATTTTACTGAAACTGCATTTTATTTTTGGGAAATGTAATGAGAAGATACTTCCTTTCCCCACTACTGATCTAAGTTCAAGGTTTGCGCCTAATAATTCAGCAAGTCCTTGTGATATTGAAAGGCCAAGTCCTGAGCCTTCTACCTCTCTTGTTGTTTGATAATCCACCTGACGGAAATTCTCAAAAATGCTCTGATAATTTTCTTTTTCAATACCAATACCGGTATCATTTACAAAGAAGTACAGACTTCCATCTCTTGTTGGTTTGTAACCAAATTCAACATGACCTACATTGGTAAATTTTATGGCATTTTCAATGAGGTTTTTTAAAATTTGCCTTAAGCGATTTCCATCAATATTTATTGTAAAATTATCCGAATTAGAAGGTGTCTTTTTTCTTATGTTGAGTGATTGCTTATTGTTTTTTATGGCAATTTCTGTTGAAAGGTCTTCCAGAGTATGAATAAGTTTATTGACATTGACTTCAGTAGTATTGAGTTTAATCTGTCCGGATTTGATTCTCGCTATGTCAATAATATTTTCAATACTGCTAAGAAGTGCTTGACTACTACGATAAATTATTCCTCTGTATTCGTTTCGGGTTTCACCATCAAGGTCATCAAAAGAAAGTAGTTCCAGGAAGCCCATAATATGATTAATGGGAGTTCTTATTTCGTGTGAAATATTTGCTAAAAAAGCAGTCTTGAGCCTGTCAGATTCTTCAGCCCTTTCCTTTTCATGAATCAACTGATTTTCTGCCTTTTTTCTTTGAGTAATATCTCCAATAATAATTAAATATGATTCTACTTTATCTCCATCATTAAAAATTGAAAGTCCTCTGGCTTTGTAAATTCTTTCGGGACCAAGGTGTTTTAACTTTGCCTCAGTATCAAAACTTTTTTGATAGTTGATTAATGAGTTGATATTTTCGATTAAACCCGTTCCCCATAATTGACTAAAACTGCTGATATTTATTTTTCTGTCATAAAAAGTTGGTTCAAGATCAAAAAGACTGTAAAAAAAGGCATTGCCAAAAATAAAGTTTCCTTTAAGGTCAAGATTTATTAATGCCAGAGGGATATTATCTAATACAGAAATATGCCCTTTTGTTTCTTCCTTAAGCCGGAGTTCCTTTTTTAATAGCTTATTCTCCTTTTCGAGATTTTCTACTTTTCTCTTAAGTGAATTAGTATTAGTAGAGACTTGTTGTTTTGTAATTGTTTGCTCATTCATCAGAATGCGTTTTGCTTTGTTGTCACACAAAAATAAGGAAAAAGAGATACTAAATGCAAATATTTTTTTAAAAGGCCAATAAACACTAGCAACCAGACGAAAAATTGAGGCTTGCTTTTTTAATAAAATTGTTAAAATTTAGTTAATCTGAAAATTAGCTCAAAACTTTATCTCATGTTTGTTGGCAAAACGGTTTTGAATATCATAGTAAACTAATATTAGTTATTGAATGATATGAAAAATTTCAGAATTCGAATTAAAAGAATCTCAATGATTAGAATAAAATATCCAGTTGTCGTTATCATTGTCATCGTAATATTAAACTCATGCCAATACGATAGTGTCGAAGAATTGTATCCTACAGTTAATGAGTGCGACACTTCAAATATTAGTTATGCAAATGATATTTGGCCAATAATTAGTGAAAACTGTACAAGTTGTCATAGTGGAGCTGCTGCATCGGGAAATATTAATCTGGAAAATTATGATCAAGTTAAATCTGCTGCTGAATCGGGCAAACTTTTGAGTGTAATAAAGCATGAGCCGGGATGGTCACCAATGCCTAAGGGTGCAAATAAACTATCAGATTGTAGCATATCAAAAATTGAAAATTGGGTGGAACTGGGTTATCCTGACAATTAAAATAATATGACTAGAAAAACATTAATAATAAGCGCATTTTTTTTCTTAAATGCATTCATTTTTGCACAGGAAGAAAGCAATTCTCCTGAATACATTGAACGTACATTTTCAGCAACAAGACTTGTAATTGGCCAATCTGTAGAAATTGCTCCTAACGGAGATATGCACCTGGATATTCAGCATCATTTTGGTCCAGTTAATAGTGGCTTTTACGATTTTTTTGGTTTTGACCAGGCAGCAACTCGTTTGGGTGTTCATTATTCATTCAATGATTGGATTGCCATTGGTGTTGGCAGAACAACCATTGAAAAAACCTGGGATGGCTCATTAAAAGTTAGATTGCTAAGACAGAAAACCAATGGAAAAATGCCTTTGAGTTTGACCTATTTTGCGAATATTGGCATCAATAGTCTTGAGTGGGAAGACGACACACGCACAAATTATTTTTCAAGTAGACTCTCATATTCTCATCAGTTAATATTTGCACGTAAGTTTGGAGATAAGTTCTCGGTGCAGATTGTACCATCTTTGATTCACCGAAACATGGTGGAAAGAGAAATTGATGAAAATGATGTTTTCACCTTAGGGGGAGGTGCAAGCATTAAACTCAATAAAACGTTAAATCTTAATCTGGAATATCATTACATTTTATCTCAACAAACTGCTGCTAAATATGATAATTCTCTTTCAATTGGAATTGACATTAATACTGCAGGTCATGTTTTTCAATTTTTCCTAACCAACTCACAGGCCATGATTGAACAACATTTTCTTCCCGAAACAGATGGAAAGTGGACAACAGGAGATATTCATATTGGATTTAATATTGTCCGTTCTTTCACACTTAAACAGAAGGACTATTTTTAGAAAATTAGTCACATTAGTTTTCAGGATATGAACTTGGAGTTCTGAAGGTTCAGATAAGCCAATTGTTTGTGAAAAAGTTCTATTAAATCTATCTGACTACATTAACGGTTCCATCGTAAAGAACAGGCGTTTTTTGGTAATCAGTACCCTGAATCCGATAAATATATGATCCTGATTCAACAGGGTTTCCATACATATCTTCACCTTTCCACATATTTTCAAAGTTATGTGTACTCCAAATTTGTTGCCCCCATCTGTTGTAGATGTACAAGTTGTAATCAGCCATTGAGGTGCCTTTTATTTCAAATGTGTCATTAAAACCATCACCATTGGGAGTAAACGCATTAGGGATAAATAGTTGTACATATTCGGTTAATGCCACCATTGCAATAGTGTCGTCATAACATCCGTTGATGGTTTCTATTCTTAGAGTAATAATGTAATCTCCTGCCTCTTCAAAAGTATGTGATGGGTTTTCTTCACCGCTTGTAAATCCATCGCCAAAGTCCCATTCGTAACTGATAATTGTAGAGTCACTTTCGCTCAAATTAAAGAAATCAATAATTGGTGTATCCATGGTTGTAATCCATGGGTCGGCATCAAGGCCAGCAGTTGGATTAGGGTTGACCTGAATATAGTTTGGTTTTGTAATCGAAGCAAAACATCTTTCAGTATTATGAACAGTTAAACTAACATCAAACAGACCTGCTGTGGTGTATTCATGACTTGGATTTGTTTGAGTGCTGGACGCTCCACCATCACCAAAGGTCCACTCATAAGTTGCTCCTGGGACTAATAGTTCTTGTGTGTTATCAGAAAAATTGACAGAAACAGGAATACATCCCTCAAAAATGTCTGCAGTAAAGTCTGGTTCAGGTAAAGGATCAACAGTCAGAGGTTTGGTGATATCGTTAAAACACATATGTCCACTTGGATAAGTATGCTCCACATAAAGATAAACATTGTATGTCCCCGGATTGGAATATTGATGTGTTGTGTGTGGCTGATTATCTACTGGAGAGCCGTCGTCAAAATTCCAGGCAAATGTCCTTGTGTTTGTTGTATCGGACAAATAATCAAACTGCACATCAGTATTGGTGCATGCATGTTCCGAAGGATCGATTGCAAACAATGGTGATGGATTTTCATAAACAACAAATTGAGTGCTCGCATCATTATCGCATATGTAATATGGCAAATAATCATGTGTTGTAAAAACAGAATAATTGTTTTGTCCCAGCGCATATTCGCCCAAAGCAACAGTTATTTCCCTGTTTGTTGATCCATTGGACCACACATAAGTAACATCTCCTTCAATCCCGCCGTAATCATTGGCAGTAAGAGTAATGCTTTCACCATTACATATTTCACCATCAGTTGGTACAAGAGAAATTTGAGGGGTGTAGTCATCAACATAAACTGTCATCGTTGCCGACTGTACTTCACCACAATTATCTTCAATCCACAATTTGTATGTTGAGGTTGATGTTGGATTATCTGTGGCTGGATTGTTATTTAAAATAAGGACAGAGTCGTTTGGAGGAATCATTTTGTACCATTCATACCAATGTGCTGGAGTTCCGGTGTACAATTCCACTTGGTCACCAAGGCAAATTCCCTGATTATTTAATGTAAGGCTCGACTGATTTACTTCAAAGTCAGCAGTTACATTATCGCTAGTCGCTCCACAAATATCTGTTACAACATATTCGCAAGTCCAAATGTCATCACCAACAGACACATCATATTCAACAGTAATCTGGTCGCCATCCTCATCTCCAATTGGTACTATTGGAAGGGGGTCGCTTCTCCACCACTCAACATGTTCAATTGAATAGTCGGGAGCATCAGGTTTAAATGTTAACACTGGTACCGTTGCTTCCTGACCAGGGCCGCATAGGAAAATCGATTGTATGGGGTTAAAAATGATAGGTAGATTATTTATCTGAACTACTGCAGTAGTTTCATTATCACAGCCGTCTCTTACTAAGACATTAGCTATCTCAGGTGAGTTATTTACTTTTTGAGTGTGAATAGGTTCAGTCTGAATTGCCCCATTCCAATAATAATCTAATGGGCTCACTCCACCACTTGTTTCATCCACAATGCTAATATCAATTTCATCCTTACAGTAGGCTTCATAAATTTCCGGAGTTGATACATTAATTGGTGAATTATCCCTTATTCCAAACTCAATAATTTCAGAAAATACATTTCCACCGAAAGGAGGATTTGGCTTTTCACAAGGATCTGTTGGATAAGTAAACAAAATACCAGCATGATCGGCACCTATGTTACCAGCAGATATTCGGATTGTCTTTTCAAATTCACCCGGATAAAAAATAACTGAATCAGAATAAAGCGGGCTACCATCTTCATAAGTAATTATTAAACTATCTCTGTAAAGGCCATTATTAATTCTAAAGGGGATATCGTAAGCAGTATCAACTTCTGGCAAAACATTATCGAGAGTGTAAGTGAGTAACATTTCCCTACAACCTCCTTCAATTAACTGATCTTCAAAATTAGGATCATTGGCACCAATACCAACATATTCATAAGATGTGGTCCATGTGGGGCTGCTTTTCCCTCCGGTAAGGCTAGCACCTCCCAAAAAAACGGCGGAGTTAATTTGATAACCACTAGGAAGTTTCTCTTCATCAGGAGAAACAAACCAAAAGTCTTCTATTGCAATCTTTACTTTATAAATACCACAAGGATTAACAACCTTCTTAATTACAAACACATCTGAGTTATTTGTTTGACCATCAAAGGTATTTCCAAGGTCGGGACCAAGAGGAGGATATCCGTTACCAATATAATAATCACTGTTTGTATTGTGGTTTATATTATAAATATTAACCCACATTGGATTAACGGGAGGATCCTGTGCAGGTGCAAATTCTGCCAGATTTAGAAAAGGCCTGCTTGGCTGGTCAATATGGATTCCAAACAGATCAAACATTTGATCAGGATGTCCGCCATAACCAGTAAAATCAGTACCCTGATCTTCACTGGGTCGTCGGAATTGATATTCTTCAGATGCAAAAACGTATCGTAACGTAATAGTATCACCATAAGGACGGTACAAAAATTCTAAAACAGCTGCATCACCTGTTGTATCCATAATTTCATCAATCTTGAGGCCCCCACTTCCATTTACACTAAATAATTGCTTGTACATATTAGCAAGGTCTTCATCACCGGGAGTACCAAACCGGTTGCTTGTGTAACCAACATTATTTGCTTTTTCAATACTCTTAATCCGTCCATTAGAAAGAACAAGTCCGGTATCCATGCTGCTACCTTCACCGTTCAAACCTTGACCATCCCAATAATACCCAATGGCTGACCAATCACCTGTAAAGTGGATTCCTGTTTCTGTTGAATCAGGGAAATATCCTCCACCTCCATGAAGAGTTCCAAGCACCCATTCAATAATTTGGTCTTCAGGAACTATGGTAGGGTCTTCAATATTTATTGTATCCACTTTTATTAACTGAGGGTAGGCAATAACAGTTGTGAAAACGAACGATATTATTATTAATAACCGGGAAAAGTTTATCATATTCACCTTTTCTTTAAAGAAAGATACAAATTTAGAAAAAGATACATAAGTCCCACTCTTAATTTGTGTTTTTGTAAGACATATACTAATGGTTGATGGTTGTCCAATAAAGCATAAAACTTTAATAATCTGAATACGGTAAGGCAAGTAAAATTTACTATTTTTGGACTATTAAAACTAATCGGTTATGAGAAAAGTTTTTTTTATCTTTCTCCTTGTCTCATTCTCATTCACTGGGCTGAAGGCTCAGTTTGCGAGTTACAACAAACATGATATTTCATTGAGTTATGGCTTTTTTAGTCCAGATCAGTTTATGAGTGTTGAGTCAACAATGCTAAATGAACAGTTTGATGACCAAAGATATGTAAGGGACAATTTTAGTAGTTTGGGGAATATTTTTCTTACATACAGACATTTAAATAAATCTGAAACGATATTTTGGGGAGTAAGCCTAGGCTACGGACAGAGCAAAAGTGAGATCTATTATGTTGGTCAGTATGCTGGGGAGTTAAGCAGAACATTTTACACTTTGGCCTTTGAGGGGCAATACCGATATGTAAACAAGGGTCTGGTTCAGGTTTATTCAGGACTGGGTCTTGGCTTTACTTACGGACAAGAAACTCTTTCTGAAACAGCATATCACCCAGTGGAAAGTTCTGGTGACATATTAAGAATTGCCTATCAATTAAATGTTGCCGGCATAAGGATAGGAGATAAGTTTGCCGGTTTTGCCGAGTTTGGATATGGCTACAAAGGCATTGTTAATTTTGGCCTTTCTCTCCAGTTGTATTAGCATTAATTAGTGCTTAAGGTCGCGAATTTCTAGCCAATTATGGTATTTAAAAGTTCAGTTGTTAATGTTGGCGATATTGCTATTGGTGGCAATAATCCCATTTGTGTTCAGTCCATGACTAGTACCAACACTCTTGACACTAATTCTACTGTTGAACAAATAATAGCATTGGTTAATGCTGGATGTGAAATAGTTAGGCTAACAGCAAGAAATGTAAGAGAAGCGGAGAACCTTAAAAACATAAAATCTGAACTTAAGAAAAAAGGAATAGAAATTCCGTTAATAGCAGATATCCATTTTAATCCTAAAGTAGCAGAAGTAGCAGCACAGTATGTTGAGAAAGTTCGTATCAACCCTGGAAACTATGTTGATAAACGAAAATCAAAAGAGCAGTTTTCTGATATTGAATATTCACAGGAGACTGAAAAAATAACCCAGAATATTGAACCATTATTGAAAATATGCAAACAGCATAAAACGGCCATTCGAATAGGAGTTAATCATGGCTCTTTATCTGAAAGGATACTTTTTAAATACGGAAACACAGCAAAGGGTATGGTTGAATCTGCCCTTGAATTTATTGAAATATGCCAGAGATTTAGTTTTCATGATTTGATTTTATCAATGAAAGCCAGTCATGTGCCTACAATGATTGAGGCCAATCGATTATTAGTTGAGGAAATGAAAGAGAGAGGATATTATTATCCACTTCATCTTGGTGTTACCGAAGCAGGTGATGGTGATGATGGCAGAATAAAATCGGCAGCAGGAATTGGTAGTTTATTGGCTGATGGAATTGGAGATACTATCAGAGTTTCTTTAACAGAACACCCAGTTAACGAGATCCCTTTTGCAAGAAAACTTATCACTAAATATGGCACAAGAAAAAAATTGGAATTTCCAATGGCAACTTTTAATTCGGCTCAACAATCAGAATATCAGTTATCATACAACAATTTAAACCGTGAGGATTTGCTCATAAATGCTACCGTCGATTTTACTCGTTTAAACTCTCAGAAGTCAGCAAAAGCATTAATAATAAAGCATAATAGGAAAGAAGAAAAAACTCTTGCTGACGATATTTTGCAAAGCCTGGGAATAAAATATTCCAAGGCTGAATTTATTGCCTGTCCCTCATGTGGACGCACACTTTTTGATATTGAAAAGGAGTTGAAAAAAGTAAAACAGCAGACAACCCATTTAACCGGCCTAAAAATAGCAGTTATGGGATGTGTTGTAAATGGATTGGGAGAAATGGCCGATGCTGATTATGGTTATGTTGGTGCCGGGCCAGGTAAGGTTAGTTTGTACAAAAGACAACAACTTATTAAAAAGAATATCCCGATAGAAACGGCTGTCAATAGTCTTCTAGTTCTGATTAAGAATAGTGGAGACTGGATTGAAAAGTGATTAATAAAACTACACACATTACTTAAGTTTAATTTGTAAGTGTTAAGATTTTGTTAATTTAGAACATATTGAAACATAGATATATCTAAAAATGAAATCCACAGGAAATAGTGTTTATTTTTGTGGGTTCTAAAAATAGGATTATGAATATTAGAAAAGCATTAACCTCCATCGTATTGGTTATTATTGCCATTGGGGCAGCCATTATGGGTTCAAATTACATGGTTGACAATAAAAAAGTACCAGAGTCGCGAGCCAAGGAAAAAGCCAAACTTTTTGTAAAGGCAAAAAAAGTAGCGTACAAAGAAAACACTACTTCTATTGAAGCAACTGGACGACTGTCATCACAGCATTTAGTGGAATTAAGTGCTGAAGTTTCGGGCAAACTTATGAAAGGGAACATTAATTTGAAAGAAGGCACGAAGTTTAAAAAAGGTGATTTGCTGGTAACCATATTCGATGAAGAGGCTAAGCATAATCTAAGAGCGAGCAAAAGCCGTTTTCTGAATGGCATTGCAGGAATATTACCTGATATGAGAATTGACTTTCCT
>Ga0164315_10003391_pt1 | contig 12357 bp, 10 predicted proteins | sample GuaBasSedimGuay6_FD_113737 | JGI IMG/M metagenome (GOLD analysis project Ga0164315, IMG submission 113737) | Subseafloor sediment microbial communities from Guaymas Basin, Gulf of California, Mexico - Guay6, Core 4569-2, 0-3 cm | ecosystem: Environmental > Aquatic > Marine > Hydrothermal vents... | reverse complement strand
TCATATTACCAGGTTGAATGACTCAGAATTAATCAGCGGTTCCTTAAAACGGACGCGGGTTGAAGTCGAACTGGGCTTTCATATCCTGGTAAAACTTTTTCGCGGCCTTGTCATCGGCGGGCGGAGTTTGAATCATGATTTCAACGAATTGGTCGCCGTCCGTCGGCCCGGGCATGCCCTTGCCCTTAAGTCGCATCTTCTGCCCCGACTGCATCCCTGGCTTGATCTTGAGTTCCACCGAGCCGGACAGGGTAGGTACTTTCAAATTAGTGCCCTCGGCGGCTTCCCATGGCGTCAATGGCAGGCGCAGAACCACGTCACGCTGCTCGAGTCGAAACAGCCGATGGGGCTGGATATTTATTTCGAGATACAGATCACCGGGTTCGCCACCATAGGGTGACGCCTGCCCCTGTTTACCGAGACGAATTTTCTGCCCGCCGCTGACTCCCTTCGGAATAGTGATCTTGAGCTTTTTCATTTCGGTCGCACCCGGAGCTTTTGCAAACTGAATGGTTTTACTACCCCCGTTGAAAGCTTCTTCGAGGCTGATATCGAGCTTCAGTTGCAGATCAGCGCCGCGCGGTTGCTGTCGGCCCTGCTGAAAAGGAGACCCGCCTGCCTGCTGCTGGGCGCCACTAAAAATTGATTCGAAAAAATCGCTAAAATCGCCGCCGCTAAAACCACCACTACTGTAGTTACCACCCTGAAAACCACCGCCATCGAATTGCTGACCGTGCTTCCAGTCCGCACCAAATCGATCATAAGCCTGGCGCTTGTCCGCATCCTTGAGCACTTCATAGGCTTCGTTGATCTCCTTGAACTTGTCTTCCGCGGTTGCAGCCTGGTTGACATCAGGATGATACTTACGTGCAAGCTTGCGATACGCCTTCTTGATATCGCTTTTTTCAGCGTCTCGGGAGACGCCCAGGATTTGGTAGTAATCGACGTATTTCACATGAACAACAATTGATTGTAATCCCTATTAAATAGGGGATTTTCAGGGTTTTTCAAGTTGCCTGGGGCTCGTTCTCGGCCTCGCCAGGCTCTGTTTCAGATTCCAGCGGTTCAGCTAGCAGCTCCAGGCTTTCGCTTTGAAAATCATGGTGCAATGGTTCGAGTTCCGGGATCGATTTGGTCACTTTGCTCGACATTTCAGCAAAGCGCTCGACCTTGCCGCGCAAACCCTGCCGGCCACTCAACGCCTTGACTGTATCGTTGTAGTGATTGGTCGCAGCACTCAGGCTGCCACCGATTTTAGCCAGGCGCTCGGCCACCTTGCGCACCTGGTTGTAAATATCGCCCGCCTTGTCGCCGAGTTCACGGGCTTCACGCGTGCTGCGTTCCATTGACCAGAGATTGGCCACCGTGGTCAGAATCGGGATCAGCGTGGTATGTGACACCAACACGATGCGGCGTTCGTAGCCATAGGCGAAGAGATCCTTCTCGTACTTGAGCGCCTCGATGTAGGCGGGCTCGATGGGCATGAACATCAGCACGAAGCTGGGGCTGCGGATACCAGCGAGATTGGTGTAATCCTTGCCTGCGAGGTCTTCGATATGGCGCTTTACCGCTTTCACGTGCTCGGTCAGCGCGAGTTCAATCTGGTCATCGCTGTCAGCCGCAACCAACCTGTCGTAGGCCGCCAGCGAAACCTTGCTATCGATAACAATATGCTTGTCGTGAGGCAGCTTGATCAGAAAGTCGGTTTGCTTGCGCCTGCCCTCTGCATCCTGCATCGAAGTCTGTTTTTCGTAATGGTCAAATTCGATCAAACCGCTCATCTGCAAGGTTTTCTCGAGCTGGGTTTCACCCCAGCTACCGCGTCTTTGCGAATCACCTTTGAGCGCATTGGTCAGGTTTTGAGCGTCGCTCCCCATTTTTAGGCCGACTTCGAGAACTCTTTTTATTTCACTCTCGAGCGAGGCATTACCCTTGACCGATTCACTATGCACCTCGTTGACGCGTTTCTGGAAGCCTTCGACCTGTTCGCGAAACGGTTTGAGCAGTGCTTCGAGAGAATTCTTGTTAGTCTTGTCGAAAGCGCGGGTCTTGTTTTCGAGAATCTTGTTCGCCAGGTTCTCGAATTCGATTTTCAATTGTCTACGATTTTCTTCGAACTGCTCTATTTTCTGCGCACCCAGCTCGCGTTCTTTCTCGAGTTGTAATTGTTTTTCCTGGCCACTTTTTTCTGCCGCGTGCAGGCTTTCACGCAATGAGTGCTCGCTGTGCCGGGTGGTTTCGAGCCTGGATTGCAACTCACGATTGGAATTCTGGTACTGACGTAAACTGTACAACAGCCCGACCAGCAGTAAGCCCGCCAGTCCGGCAACCAGTAGAATCAAATCAGTGTTTTCGATCGCTTGCATGAGGTTAATGATGGCGCTTGAACTAGCGCAGTTTAACCGAGATGCAATCTCGTCGCGAGAGCTTGTTTACCCTGGCCGCCGACCGCCAGCAGCAACGTTACGCTGTCATTCCGGCGAAAGCCGGAATCCAGTCAAACAACTGCGCTCGTAGAGCGCTCCCTTGACTCTGGATCCCGCGATCAAGTCGCGGGATGACAGCTAGTGAATTGTTACGCGTAGCGCACACTACTATGGCGTGGGGTTGAGCGGTGACAATTGGGGGTTGGAACGCTTTCGCTGAGCCAGAGAATTTTTTTCTAGCTGCTGGCATAGCGACGATAAGGCCTGACCTCGCCATTTCGCCGCGTCCGGCGCATACAGGCTTTGATTCAGAACCTCGATTTCATGCCGTAGATCAGCGCCCAAAGCATTGCCCAGCTGACGCAGGTTATTGATCTCCCGCGGCGCCAGCAGTGCTCGACCCCAGGTCAGCAAAACCTGGCGTGCAGCTATGGCGTCGCTATCGTTGCAGGCTTGCTGCAATTGTTTGCCTGGCCCACGTAGATCGGGATGCTTGCTCACCGACAGCATGCTTGTCGCGCCCGGTTTGTGTGATTTATACCACCAGTACAACGCATTCAGGAGCCAGCCACAGGCGAGCAGCAGGCTCAACCATAGCCAAAAAGAGTTTGTGGGAGCGGGCGCTGAAATCGGTGCCGTAGTTGGCGCTTGAGTGATGGCTGGCTCGACGGCGATAACTTCGGCGGCAGCGCTGACGATTAACTCGCGCGCCGGGATGGTCGCGATTTCCATTTTCCCGGTTTGCAAATTCCACCATGGCAGATTAATTTCCGGCACTAGGTAGCTGCCGGCCGCACCCGGAATCAAGGCCACTTTCTGCTCGCGTTTACCACTGATACCCTTAGCCGTTCGGGTGTTCTCCAGTCCTGCCTGGTCCGGATACTGTTTGATACCGGCGATTGGCATCAGTGTGAATTCAGGCAACTGCGCGGCGGTCAAGCCGTCGACAAGCAGGGTCAGATTGCGTGTAATCGGTTCTCCGGCGATCAGCGCAGCGAGATCACCCTGCCATTCTTCGTGCAGCTCAACCTTGTTCGCCGGTAGCCAGTAGGGCCCATTAAATTCAGTCGGCACCGAAGCAACATCGACAAACAGCTGCTGCGAACGAAGCTGGCGAATTTCACCACCGGTGCGAAACGGATCAAACCTGGATTGCGAAGGTAGTCGTACTTCGGCGCGCACTGACTTGATACCGAGCCGACCACTTTGCTGTGGGAACAATGCAAACTGTTTTTCCAGCACCAGATAGGGTTTGTCAGCAATTCGTGTCTGGTACTGGCGTACATCGCCCATCGGCTCGATCACGGCATCCAGATCCTGGATCGAGATATCGCCAAACTGGTAGGCCGAAATATCGGTTGCGCTGAGTAAACGCAGGGTCAGAAGCACCTGGCCCTGCACGAAAACTTCAGTTTTGTCCGCCACCAGCTCGAGCACCAGTTGATCACCCGGCACCGACGCCAGGCTCGATGGTTTTACCGTAATCTGAAATGGTTCAGACCGTTCATGGTCGAAGCGGATTGCCGGGATGGTGAACTCACCCACCTGCTTGGCCATTAGTTTCAGGCTCCACTTGACGCTGCGCTGGTACTGGCCGTTGATGATACTGATGTTGTTGTTACGATTGTTACCGAGAATCAGAAAATGCTTTTGCAAGACCGAAAAGTCGGGGTCGTGATCAGGATTGGTATCGAGCGAAAAGACTAGTTGAAAAGACTCGTTTACCTGTACCGGGTTGCGGTCTATAGCAACCTGGACTTCGGCCGCGACCTGTTGCAAACCACCAAGCATTAACAAAATTGCGCCCAGGAATGATGCTGATAAGAGTGCCTTCACCACGACTGCGCCTCCGCATCGACACCGCCGCGCTGTCGATACTGGTAGATGAATTTGCGCCGCAGCAAGCCCCCCGGGTCATCCGGAATTTTGCGCAGCCATTGTTCAGCGGCCTGCTCCGTCATTTTCTGATCGAGTTCCGCCAGGGCTTCGCTCTCGGTTGCTTGCTGCTGCTGTTCAGCGGGCTGTTCTGACTGCTGCGACTGCTGTTGCGGGGTCTGCTCCTGCTGCTGATCCTGACCACCGCTGTCAGCCTGGCTTTGCGAATTCTCGGAGGATTGCCGGGAATCACCCGTCTGTGCTTCGTCAGATTCTGACTGTTGTTGCTCGTTAGCCTGTTCTCCCTGTTGTTGCTGTTGTTGTTGCTGATTCTTAAGCCATTCCTCTAACGCTTGCTTGTTATAGCGCGCATCCTGGTGCGCCGGGTTTTGTTCAAGCAGTCGCTGATAGGTGGCAAGCGCATCGTCATAGCGTCCCAGCCTGGCAAGAGTATTGGCGCGATTGTAGTCTGCGTCATCACCTTCGAGCTGTTGCCAGGTCTCAAGTGCGGCTGCGTAATCGCCGGCGCGATACTTCGATGAGGCTTGCCACTGCGGATTATCAAATAGCTCCGCCGCCGCCGCGTGCTCACCGCGTGCAAACAGTTGGCTCGCGCGTTGATCATCGTTCTGCCACATAGTCTGCCAGTCGAATGCCTGCGCATCGGGTGGTAATACTATTATGTAGAGCGGCAACAACCAGACCAGGCCGCGGCGGAAACCGAGTGCCGCCAACGGCAAGGCTAACAACAGCAACCATGGACCGAGTTCACGCCAGATATCGGTGGAACGATCACTCAAACGAGCTTCGCGATCATCGATACTCGAATCCATCATGTAGGCGAGGGTGTCGATATCCTTATCATTGGCGCTAATCGCCGCATAGACACCGCCGCCGCTTTTGGCGATTCGCCGCAGGTTATCTTCCGGCATGCCGGTGATCACGATCGCGCCGCCACTATCTTTCAAAAATCCTCCATTCGTTAACGGCACCGGCCCACCCTCGCGGGTGCCAACCGCAAGTACCGAGAGGCGCTGACCGGGTTTTTCACCGAGCAGGATTTCAACCCGCTTTACTTCGAGATCGCTGAGCCCATCACTGACCAGCAATACGTCGCCACGGGATATACCGCTATTGGTGAACAGTTCCAGCGCGAGTTTAAGCGCGCGGTCGGCCCGCGTGCCCTGGGCCGGCATCAAGTCGGTTTCAAGTTCTGATAATAAGGCCAGGATCGTATCCACATCGCTGGTCAATGGAGTCACGGTAAAGGCATCCGCCGCGTAAACCACGAGCGCGGTTTGCCCTTCCTGCCTGAGATTCAGGATATCCGCTATCTTGTGACGCGCGCGCGTCAAACGACTGGGTTTCAGGTCGGCGGTATCCATCGAGCGCGACAGATCAAGCGCAATTACCAGGGCTGTTTGCTTGTGATAAACGGACTGCGGCAACTTTTCCCAGGTTGGACCAGCGAGCGCGATGATCGCAAGCAGAGCCACACAGCCCAGAATCCAGCGGCTCCAACCACGTATATTCTGGCTGCCCTCACTGAGCACAAATGGCAACAATCGGGCATCGATCACCGCGCGCCAACTACCGGTATCATAACGATTTTTAAGTAATAGCCACATCGCCCCGGCCAGCGGCATCAACAGTAGCAACCACCAGGGTCGCAGTAAATGAAACTGCTCGATCACAGTCGCCTCCATAAGCGCGGCGCGACCAGCAGCGCGGCCAACAATAGTGCCATCGCCAGCGGCCACGCGAACAGCGCCTGTATCGGACGCAGGTTTTGCAAGTCACGCGGCAAAGGTTCGAGCTCGTCGAGCAAATCATATATGCGTGCCAGCTCTTCGCTGTCGCGGGCACGAAAGTAACGCCCGCCGCTCAGGTCTGCGATAGCTCGCAGTGTTTTTTCGTCGAGCTGCGCCGATGGATTGGCGCGACGAATGCCGAACCAGGTAGTTTCGATCTGCTCATCGGCGCCGATACCGATGGTGTATACCTTGAGCCCGCGCTCGGCTGCCAGTTGCGCGGCTTTGAGCGGAGTGACTTCACCCGCGGTATTGGCGCCATCGGTCATCAGTATCAACACCCGCGAATTATCCGACTCCAGGTCGAGACGCTTGATCGCAAGCCCTATGGCGTCGCCAATCGCGGTACGCTCGCCAGCGAGCCCGATTGCAGACTCCTGCAGCAGGCGATTGACGGTTTTGCTGTCGAAGGTGAGCGGAGCTTGCAGATAGGCCTGGGTGCCGAACAGAATCAGGCCGAGACGATCGCCACGGCGTTGCTCGATAAATTTGCTCGCTACCTGCTTGGTGGCCTGCAGGCGGTTAACCTGCTGACCCTCAATTTTAAAATCACCAGTGCGCATACTATCGGACAAATCGACCGCCAGCATCAGGTCACGACCACTGACCGCAATCGCGATCGATTCTCCCAGCCATTGCGGGCGACTCGCCGCTAGCACCAGCAGCAGCCATGCTAGCAGGCTCAACCATTGACGCCAACGGTGAGGCTTTACCTGGTCTGCCTGCACTGCGCCCAGCTTGAAATCGTCGATGATCGGCACCCGCAGTGCTGCCTGTTGCTGCAGCGCCCCTGCCGGAATTACCAGGTAAACCAGCAACGGCAAAGGTATCAGCAGTAACACCTGTGGCCACTCAAATTGAAACACGTGGCTGCCTCCGCGGTAACGCACGCAGCCAGCGTTCACAGCTTAGCAACAGGTTTTCAATATCGTACCTGCAATCAGGTTTATAACGGTCGCGCGCCAGCAGTTGCAATTGTGTGCTATCGAAACCATGTCGTGGCACAACTTGTTGCAGTTGTTTAACCCAGGCCTCGCCGGTACTCGCCGCGTAAGCGTCACGACCGTGATAGCTGATCAGGGCGCGGCGCAGTAACACCGCAATATCACCGAGCACGGCGCGATCACTCGAGCCGCTATCATGCTGCTGCCGAATACGTTCGAGTTCGCGCAGGCACAGTCGGCGTAGAGGTTTTTGCCTGGCACGCCTGATCGTCCACAGCAGAATCACCAGCAGCACCAACAGCAGTAGCAGAGCAAGCCACCACCCGGTGGCCGGGGGCCACCACAAGCTCACCTCCGGCAGGTGAATATCCCTCAGTTCGAGTTCGTTCATCGGCTTTGCAGCCCCAACCCGGATTTCAGCTCGGCGAGCATATCGTCATCGGTGGCGATGTCGATGAGGAACAGACCCAGCTCGTTGCAAAGACGTTGCAGCGCCTGCAGCTGTTGTTCGTAACGCTCGCTATATTGCTCACGCGCTTTTCTACTCGAGGTGTCGATATCGATGCTGCTGCTACCGTCGGTCACACGATAGTGTCCCGCTTGCGGCAACATGCATTCGAGCGGGTCATGGATATGTATCATCACCACATCGTTATGGCGAGCCAGCTCGACCAGCTGCCCGCGACAATCCGCATCGAGGAAACGAAAATCGCTGAGCAGGATAACCAGGCTGCCGGGTCGCGTGACCTGGCGCAGGCGCATTAACGCCTTGACGCCGGTTCCCTGTTCGCGACCATCATCGGCGGACATATCCCAGGCTGGATGCGCGACCAGTTGCTGGATGAAGTGCAGTGCACTGCGCTTGCCTCGACCCGGGCGGTATTCGATATGCTGTTGCTCGGAAAACACCAGGTAACCCACCCGGTCACCATGCTGCACGCTGCTCCAGGCCAGCAATGCCGCGAGCTTCGAGGCGAGCACGGATTTGAAACAGCCTTGCGTACCGAAGAACATCGAACGCGACAAATCCAGCCACAACAATACCGGGCGTTCGCGTTCTTCGCGGTAAACCTTGGTATGCGTACGCCCGCTGCGCGCGGTAACCCGCCAGTCGATGGCCCGAATATCGTCACCCGGCTGGTAGGGGCGTGATTCATGGTATTCCATGCCGCGCCCGCGAAATGCGGACAAATGACCGCCCGCCATTTGCGCTTTGACTGAATTTGATATCAACGGCAAGCTGCGCGCTTCCCGGTTCAGACCGATCAGCGTGGACAGTTTCACCCGCACTATGTCATCGCCTGTTTCCATCGTCACCCGTTATGGCACGGCGACCCGGGCGATGACTTGTTCGATGCAGCTATCGGCGGTTTTACCCTCAGCCTCGGCCTCGAAGCTTAAAATAATTCGATGCCGTAACACATCGGGTGCAATCAGTTGAATGTCTTCGGGCACAACATAGTCGCGGTTATTGAGCCAGGCGTAGGCACGTGCGCACCGATCCAGCGCCATGGTGGCGCGCGGACTGGCGCCATGCTGAATCCAGCCGGTGAGTTCTTCGCCATAGCGATTCGCACTGCGGGTTGCGAGCACAATTTCAATAATGTAGTCCTCGAGACTGCCATCCAGATGAATATCGAGTACCGCGTCACGCGCATCGAGCAAACTTTGCTGGCTGATAACCGGCGTTGCGGCGGGTGCGGTACGGAATTTTGAACGTGCTTCCGCGCGGGTTAGCGCGAGAATCGCCTTTTCGTCGTCTCCATCCGGGTAGTCAACCCGAACGTGCATCAGGAAGCGGTCGAGCTGCGCTTCGGGCAGCGGATAAGTACCTTCCTGTTCGAGTGGATTCTGCGTCGCCATGACGAGAAAGATTTCCGGAAGTGGGTAGGTTTCGGTACCTACAGTGATCTGTCGCTCGGCCATGGCTTCAAGCAGGGCAGACTGAACTTTCGCCGGCGCACGGTTGATTTCATCGGCCAGGATCAGGTTATGAAATAACGGGCCGCGTTGAAACTTGAAGCTGCCATCCTGCGGGCGGTAGATCTCGGTGCCAGTCAGGTCGGCCGGCAGCAGGTCGGGGGTGAACTGGACACGGTGAAAATCACCTTCGATGCTTTCCCCGAGCACCTTGATCGCGCGCGTCTTGGCAAGCCCGGGAGCACCTTCGACCAACAGATGACCATCGGCTAGAATCGCGATTAACAGACGTTCGATAAGCCCCTGCTGACCGACAATCTTGGCGCTAACCGCCTGCTTTAATTTTAAAATTTCCTGCTGTGACAAGTAATAATCCCTCGAGCCGAACAAATTCGTTGATTGCAGTGTCGCAAGCGTAGCCTGGAGTCCTGCAGCGGGACGAAAGTTTAACCGATTGGAAAGGAAGTATTAACCCGTCGACAATATATATTGTCGACGGGTTAATCAGGTAGCATATGACCGGTCTTGATCCAGATTACTGTCTCTTCTTCGACATAAGGGCAATGTTCGCTATTGTGCGGATTGCGTATCCAGGTTCCAGCGGGATATCGCCCATACTCGTCTAACAGCGTTCCAGACAGCACGAAGACTTCCTCGCCGCCAAAATGCTGGTGGGGCTCACATTTGGTCCCGGCTGGCCATTTATAAAGCGCCACCATCTCGGTTTCGAAGTAGTGCAACGGCATTACCTTGACCCTGTCCTCCCCGGGAAACCATTCAGTGGCGTTGGTATCGATATGCGTGAGCGTGTCGTCAGCGGGATCGAATTGATCGAGCATAACCAGCAGCACGCAGCCGGGCTCACTGCCCGGGGTGTGTTTCGAGCCAGGTGGATTGCGCATGTAGGTCCCGGCCGGGTAATCACCGTGTTCATCGGAAAATACGCCTTCGAGTACCAGGATTTCTTCACCCTTTGGATGCAGGTGCGCCGAAAAATGTGACCCTGCATCGAAGCGCACCAGGCTGGTGGTAAGCCCATGCTCGGGGGCCTCGCGTACCAGTGGTTTACGCCACACGCCCGCCATCGGGCTCGCATCCCATTCCATTTCACCGGTGTCGACTACTACCGGCTGGTCAAATTGCATGTTTAACATACGAAGCTTTACCTGCCACAAGTGCTGTAACTAACAAATTTACCTAAATGCCAAAAATATTTAGAGGCCGGATAATCGGTGAAAGTTTGCGCGAAGTAAACCGCAGGCGGCGTAGCCGCTGAGGCATTCGCGAAAACTTTCACCGATTATCCGACCATAGCTAGATTGCCTTGGCGAGTGCGTCCAGGCTTTCCTTGGCGTCACCGAACAGCATGCGCGTATTGTCTTTGACGAACAGCGGGTTATCGACCCCAGCATAGCCGGCCGCCATGCCTCGCTTGAGCACCACGGTAGTATTCCCTTTCCACACTTCGAGCACCGGCATCCCGGCGATCGGGCTGTCGGCGTCTTCCTGCGCCAGCGGGTTGACCGTATCGTTAGCGCCAACCACGATGGTGACATCGATGTTGGGGAAGTCGGCATTGATTTCATCCATTTCAAAAACAATGTCGTACGGCACCTTGGCTTCCGCCAGCAACACGTTCATGTGCCCGGGCATGCGCCCAGCCACCGGGTGAATGCCGAAGCGAACGTTGACACCCTTGTCGATCAGGGTTTTGGCGATGTCCGCGATCGCATGTTGCGCCTGCGCGGTGGCCATGCCGTAACCGGGGACCACCATGACTTCTTTGGCGTGGCTCAACAGCTCGGCCACACCCACGGTATCGATGGTTTGCACTTCACCCTCGACGCTGGGACCAGTGGAAGAGCCACTCGCGGTGCCAAATCCCCCGGCAATAACGCTGATGAATTGTCGATTCATCGCGCGACACATGATGTAGCTCAAAATAGCGCCACTGCTGCCGACCAGCGCACCGGTGACAATCAGTAAATCATTCGACAGCATGAAACCGGTCGCGGCCGCGGCCCAGCCGGAGTAGCTGTTCAGCATCGAGATAACGACCGGCATATCGGCACCGCCAATCGCGGCCACCATGTGGACGCCGAACAACATCGCAATGACGGTCATAATCAGCAAGTATATTGTCGCCTGTTGATGGTCAGCTTCGCCGACGAACTTGATCGCGACAACTATCACCGCGACGAACATGATCAGGTTCAACCAGTGGCGTGCCGGCAATAGCATCGGCTGTCCGCCGAGCATGCCGCTGAGCTTGCCATAGGCAATCACCGAGCCGGTAAAGGTAAGCGCGCCGATAGCGATACCGAGGTAGACTTCGATTTCATGGATGGTTTTGTCGGCGCCGGTAAACTGGATCGACGTATCCATGAAGTTGGCAAAGCCGATCAACACCGCGGCGAGCCCAACCAGGCTGTGCAGCATGGCGACCAGTTCCGGCATCTGCGTCATTTGCACCCGACGCGACAGAATGAAGCCGAGCGCACCGCCCGCGACCATGATCACGATCAGTATTTCGAGCTTGTTGCTGACGAACGCGGCAATGGTCACCAGCGCGGCGATAATCATGCCGACGATGCCGAACATGTTGCCGCGACGCGCAGTCTCGTTGTCTTTCAGACCGCCGAGGGCAAGGATAAACAGCGCCGCCGCGCCAAGATATGAAACCGTAATCAGACTGGGAGACATGGCCGCTTACCCCTTGAACATCTGTAACATGCGATGGGTGACTGAAAAGCCACCGACGATGTTGATACAGGTTATGAACACCGCAATTGCGGCGAGGATGAAGATCAGGTTATCGGGTGCCGAAATCTGCGTCAGCCCGCCGAGAATGATGATACTGCTGATCGCATTGGTGACACTCATCAACGGCGTATGCAAGCTTGGGCTAACATTCCAGATCACCATGTAACCGATGAAGCAGGACAGCACAAATACGGTGAAATGCGCCATGAAAGCGGGCGGTGCTACCTGCCCCAGCCCAAACAGCGCGAGTCCAGCCAGTACCACCGGCATCCACGCTCCCTGCATTACCTTTACGAATGCACTGGGCTCCGCCGCCACCTTTTCTTCTATCTCGGGCTCGGATTTGAGTATTTGTCCGCCAAAGCTCGGCTTGCGCTCCGCACCGACAGCGATCGCCGGCGGCGGCCAGGTGACTTCACCCTGATGGACCACGGTCGCACCCCGAACCACTTCGTCTTCCATATCGATCTCGGTACAACCGTCGGTATTGGGGCATAACTCCATGATCAGGTTGTAGATATTGGTTGCATAGAGCTGACTCGATTGCGCCGCGAGCCGACTCGGCAGGTCGGTGTAACCGATGATATTGACACCATACCTGGTGACCACCTTACCGGG
>Ga0164315_10003390_pt1 | contig 12357 bp, 7 predicted proteins | sample GuaBasSedimGuay6_FD_113737 | JGI IMG/M metagenome (GOLD analysis project Ga0164315, IMG submission 113737) | Subseafloor sediment microbial communities from Guaymas Basin, Gulf of California, Mexico - Guay6, Core 4569-2, 0-3 cm | ecosystem: Environmental > Aquatic > Marine > Hydrothermal vents >... | reverse complement strand
GGCCGGAAAATCCCGACAGGCCAGTTAATCTTCCCAGTAAGCCGGATAGACCCAGCACTCAACCCGTGCCGAGGTCATCGTCAAGAATGGGTCAACCCTCGAGGTCGCAAATGAGCCGCCCCGCCAGAGCGTCGAGAGGTGGTGGTGGTGGTCGTCGTCGCTAAATAAGGGAATACTGATGAAGATATCCAATAAAATCGAAAAACAATCCGATAACAAGTCAAATTTCTTTCTGCGCCTCGGGAAATCACATGTAATAATAAGTCTCGGCGTTTTTCAGAGGTTCGTTAGAATGGCACTCGCAATATTTCTCATTCGCTTATTATGGCTTCCAGTGCATGGCCGCATATTACAATCGCCAACCCAGCCGAACGAGATAACGCCATGTTGAACAGAATCATGTTATTGGCTAAGCACCGCTTCGCATTTGTCATTGTGCTGACTATGTTCACAGGTGCCTGTACAAGTGTTGGTCCTGATTTCGAGACATCGAAGGTGGATGTTTCAGATCAGTGGATAGAGGAAGATGCCGCAATCGATAGTCAGGCAGAAGACATCCAGGCGAAGTGGTGGACAGTTTTTAACGACCCGACATTGAATGAACTCGTAGACACGGCTTACCGGCAAAACCTGGATCTTCAGATTGCCGCGACCAGAATCATTGAAGCCCGGGCTCGACTGGGTATTGCCGTGGGTGGTCTATATCCACAAAGCCAGCATCTTGTCGGTGGTATCACGCGTAACAGGATTAGTGAAAATACCCTGAGTGGCTTACCTGTTAGCGAGAACTCTTTTACATCCTCTGGCCTTGGTTTTGACGCCACCTGGGAACTCGATATCTGGGGGCGCTTAGCGCGAGGAGTAGAGTCGGCCGACAATACTTTGCTGGCTTCTGTCGCTAATTATGATGATGTTCTGGTGTCATTGACTGCCGAAGTGGCGGCGGCATATGTGCAGATTCGGACATTTGAAGAGCGTATATCGCTGTCGGTACAGAATGAGACAATTCAACAACGAAGCTTGAGGATTACCGAGGTGCGTTTCAATAATGGCGCCACCACGGAGTTGGATGTGACCCAGGCGAGGGCCTTACTCCATTCCACGCGTGCGTTGACGCATTCACTGAAAACCGGCTTAAGGCAATCAAAAAATGCCCTGAGTAACCTGTTAGGCCTGCGACCGGGCGATCTGAGAAGCATATTAAAGGAATCCGGTGTCATTCCCGAAGCGCCGAATGAAGTTGCTGTTGGCATACCTATAGAAATGCTTCGGCGTCGACCCGATATTCGCCAGGCCGAGATGCAGGCGGCTGCGCAAAGCGCCCTGATCGGCGTGGCCCAGGGTGAACTTTATCCGAAATTCGGCTTACTGGGATCGTTTGGCCTGGCATCAAATTCCGCGGGTAATAACAATACGGGCGATTTATTTTCCTCCGATAGTATTGTCGCCACGGTAGGCCCGGTGTTTAGCTGGTCGATACTCAATTACGGCCGCATCAAAAATGATGTCAGGGTGCAGGATGCACGCTATCAGCAAACTATTATTCGCTATCAGAACAGCGTGTTGTTAGCGGCACAGGAAGTAGAAGACGCGATGACTGCTTTCCTTAGCGCCCAGCGACAATCGACCGAACTGGCGGTGAGTGTGAAATCTTCTAATCGCTCGGTCGATTTATCTTTAATCCAGTACCGAGATGGTGTGACAGATTATACCCGTGTTCTGAATTCACAGGATTTTCTGGTACAGCAACAGGACACGTATACGGCAGTTCGGGGTGATATCGCCCTTAGTTTGATCTCCATGTACAAGGCATTAGGCGGCGGCTGGGAGATTCGCGAAGGTCATAACTTTATACCGGTAGAAATGCGCGAGCAGATGGAACAGCGTACAGACTGGGGTGAATTGTTGAATGAAACACCCGAGCAAATACAGGAAACCGGGGAGCGAACGGATACCTGGCGCAAACCGGACTGGTAGAAAGAATAGCCCGCTCATCCTGACCTTTTCAAAGAATGAATGGAAAAGGCGATGATGGACGCTCGCTGTAAATTACATAGAAACAAGATTGTTTTAGGAAATGAAAAATGAGTAACCCACGAATGAGTCGTTATAGAGTTTTGCCGGTATTGTTGACGGCCATGGTTTTATCTTCCTGTAGCGAAGAGCCAGTCGAGGAAAAAGAGCTGATTCGCCCGGTTCGCGCAATACAGGTTTCTGTTCAGGCAGAGGGGAGCGGACGCTCTTTTCCCGGTACCGCGAAGGCAACACAGGAAGTTGACCTGTCGTTCCGGGTCGGTGGACCGTTGATCACGTTCCCCGTTGATATTGGTGACAGGGTGAAAGCGGGCGATGTACTGGCGAGTATCGACCCGCGAGATTATGAAGTTGAGCTGGATAATGCCAGGGGCCAGTTAAACAGGGCCGAAGCCAATGCCAAACGTGCCCAGGCGGATTATGATCGAGAGTTGAATATTCTTGCACAGGATGCCGGTGCCACCAGCCAGGCGGCAGTCGATAGAAAAGAAGCGAATCGTGATCAGGCCAGGGCCGAAATCAGGTCACATAAAGCATCGGTTTCAGCGGCAAATGATAAACTCAAGTATACCAAACTGAAGGCGCCTTATGATGGTGTGGTGGTCAATACTCTGGTTGAAAACTTTGAAACAGTAGTGCCAAGGCAAAAAATTGTGCGGGTACTCGATGATTCGTGGATTGAAATGATCGTCAATATTCCGGAAAATTTAATTTCGTTAATACCCGATGTAAAAGATATCCGTGTTCGCTTTGATCCTTATCCGGATCGTAGTCTCGAGGCGAAAATTAAAGAAATAGGTAACGAAGCGTCAAAAACAACCCGCACCTATCCGGTCACTTTAATCATGGAGCAACCCGAGGATATTAAAATATTACCAGGGATGGCGGGTACTGCAACCGGGACCCTGCCCGTGTCTGGAACGGGTGATCAATCAGATAAACCGGTTGTGCCGATTGGGGCGGTATTCACCCCCGATACGCAGAAACGGGACCATGTCTGGGTCATCGACGAAAAGTCGGGTAATGTGAAATTGCGCGTGGTGAAAACGGGCAACCTGACCCCGTCCGGCATCCAGATTATCGATGGTTTAGACACCGGCGAGTGGATTGCTATTGCCGGTGTTCATACCCTGCGTGAAGGTCAGGAAGTTCGCATTGATACCAGCGTCATAAAGGAGTAAGCCGGTGAACCTTGCAAAGGCAGCGCTGGAATACAGGGCTATTAGCTATTTTCTAACCTTCCTGTTACTGATTGTCGGGGTTTTTGCCTACTTCAACCTGGGCCAGCTCGAAGATCCTGAATTCAGCGTTAAAACCGCCGCCATTACGGTCAACTATCCCGGTGCCAGTGCAGAACAGGTCGAACTCGAAGTAATTGACCTGATTGAAACAAAAATTCAGGAAATGGTCGAATTAAAGCATATTTACTCCATGGCCCGTCCCGGTCAGGCCATTATTAAAGTCGACATCAAGAACCATTACTGGTCGGACGATCTCCCGCAGATCTGGGATATCTTGCGAAAAAAGATAACCGACATCGAACACTTGTTACCTCCTGGTGCCAGCAAACCCAGTGTTGGCGACGACTTTGGTTTTGTATTTGGTTTTTTGCTCGGTGTTACCGCCGACGGCTATAGCTATGCGCAGTTGCACGACTATGTTAAGACCCTGCGTAAAGAACTGAAGATCACGCCCAATGTTGCCCGCATAGATACATGGGGTGTACAACAACGGCAAATCTATATCGATGTGTCTCAATCCCAGTTATCCCAGCTTGGCTTAACCGCCGAAGATGTACAGGCAACATTGCAACAGCAGAATATGATCGTCGACGCCGGTTCGGTTGACTACCAGGGCCAGCGAATTCGTGTTGCCCCCACTGGTGAGTTTAGTTCTTCGGTACAAATCGGCGACCTTGCCATTAGCGGGGTGGAGGGGCGAGACCGGCTCGAGGGAGTACGCGGTGATGAATTGATCCGGGTTCGCGATATCGGTACCGTTCGTGAAGGCTACCTCGAGCCGCCGTTACAAATAATGCGTATCAATGGATTACCTGCCATCGCCTTGTCCATCGCTCCTTCTGCGGGCACGAATGTCGTTAACGTTGGCAGCGTTATCGATGAACGGATCGAGGCATTGCAAGCAAACTTACCCGTCGGAATCGAATTACACCGCATCTCGTGGCAATCGGACCTCGTAGCGGAATCGGTTAGCGGCTTCATGGTAAGCCTGGGACAGGCCGTTGCCATCGTACTGGTGATCCTGGCGCTCAGCATGGGGCTTCGCGTCGCTATCATTATCGGTTTGACCGGGCTGGTATTCGCGATCCTCGGCAGCTTTATCGTTATGGCGATATGGGGGATCGATCTGCAACGTGTTTCTCTTGGCGCATTGATTATTGCGATGGGTATGATGGTCGATAATGCCATCGTTGTAGTCGATGGATTCGTGGTGCGATTGAAGAAGGGTATGGATCGGAAAGCCGCGGCGATAGAAGCCGCTGGTCAACCAAGTATACCGTTACTGGGGGCGACCCTGGTCGCATGTATGGCGTTCTATCCGATCTTCGTTTCAACCTATGACACCGGTGAGTATGCAGGCAGCCTTTTCCAGGTGGTTGCAATCGCCCTGCTGACCAGTTGGGTACTCTCACAAACTGTAACGCCCTTGGTTTGCGTGGATTTTTTACCCGACCCGAAGGAAGGGGGGGGAGATCCCTACGACACGCGTTTTTACCAGAGTTTCAGAAAATTACTGGGTTCATTAATAAAGTTTAGAATTATTTTTATCGCCATCATGGTGGCCGCACTGGGGGCGTCAATTTACGGTTTCAAAGACGTGAAACAGTTGTTTTTTCCCGATTCTTCACGCACCCAGATCATGATTGATTACTGGGCAATAGAAGGCACACGAATTCAGCAAACCTCGGCCAATGTAGAGCTCATCGAAGAAGAGTTAGGCCAATACGAAGAGGTCGTCACCGTGAGCACCTTTATCGGTGCCGGACCGCCGCGCTTTTATCTACCGGTCAATCCGGAAAGCAATTATAGCTCCTATGCCCAGCTAGTCGTCAATGTCGACACCCTGCCGAACGTGGATGTGGTTATAGATAAATTAGAAAAATGGCTTAGTCAACATAACCCGGGGCATATTACCCGGGTTCGAAAATACGCTGTTGGGGCATTTGATGACTGGAAGTTCGAGGCACGCTTCAGCGGCCCTGCCAATGCCGACCCCGGGGTTTTGAGAGAGCTGGCTAAACAGGGCATGGCCATTCTCGAAGCCAGCCCCTATGCGAAAGAAGTTCGTACCAACTGGCGCCAGCGTAGCCGTGAAATAGTGGTCGAATACAACCAGGAGCGTGCACGCTGGACAGGCATCAGCCGTGAAAATGTTGCAAGCGCAACCAAACGGACCTTCGATGGTAATAACATCGGCCTTTATCGTGAAGGCGATGAGTTAATCCCGATCGTCATACGCTCGGTGGAAGATGAACGGCAAAGCGCCGCCATCGATCTTTCCGTGGTCCAGGTTATCCCGGATTTCTCGACCGAATCGCTACCGCTGTCCCAGGTCATCGATGACACCCTGTTAAAGTGGAATGACAACATCATCTGGCGCTGGGACCGTCGTCGTGCAATTTCCGTACAGGCATCACCAGACAATGCCACTGCTCCCACCTTAATGACCGATGTTAAACAGAAATTTGAAGCTATCCCCTTACCCCCCGGTTATACCCTGGAGTGGGACGGTGAATATGATAGTGCCAAACAATCTAGCGATGCATTGGCTCCAGGATTAGGCCCGGCCGTTATAATCATGCTGATTATTATCGTGGCCTTATCAAATGCCTACCGGCCGCCGTTGATTATGCTCCTGGTGATACCGTTTATTATGATCGGCATAACGCCCGGTTTACTGATGACAGGTGCGTCATTTGGTTTCATTGCGTTACTGGGGATAATGAGTTTATCCGGGATGATGATTAAAAATTCGGTCGTTTTGCTGGATCAAATCAAGCTTAATATCGCCGAGGGCATGTCGGCGTATAAAGCCACGATTGAAGCTGCCGTGCAACGTCTCAATCCTGTTGTCAACGCGGCTGCAACCACGGTGTTTGGCATGATACCGTTGTTGGGCGATGTTTTCTGGGTCGCGATGGCGGTGACGATTATGTTTGGCCTGGCGTTTGGTACGCTGCTGACGATGTTACTGGTGCCTGTTTTCTATGCCACGTTTTACCGGTTACGCGCACCGGCAGAGAACGCATAGGTTACTCCAGGGTGGAGATCCTTCCGATAAAAGATTGCTAACTCTTATGGAAGGCAAGTTGGTTGATTTCGTAAGTGACAACGTGGGGGGAGGGTAATCGGGACCTGTACGATACTAGTAGATTCTTGATTCGATGAGTGGTTTTGAGATTGCAGTCTGGATATACCTGGGCATTGGCCTGGTCATATTCGTCGTTGAATTTTATAAATACGATGATCGCCGAAAGTGGTTGATACTTCCCGTACTACTCCTGTTCATACCGTTTTTATGGCCCTGGCTGCTGATTGTTAACGCTATGGATCTAACCAGAAAGCCCCGCCAGAACAAGGCATAACGGACTGATATCAGCGTAACTCAGCGAAACGAAAATGAAACGGCAAGAGTGTGTGTCCCACCGAAAGCCAGGTATGATTCGGTCAATTTGGTCAACACCGGCACCTCAAAATGGTAGCGGGAGGGGGACTTGAACCCCCACTCTGTTGCCAGAACTGGATTTTGAATCCAGCGTGTCTACCAATTCCACCACCCCGCCAGCGAGCGCGCATTCTAATTCAAAATATATCCAAGTGGTAGCTTAACCTGCATCTCGCACCAGCCGATCTCGGGCCTTGTTACAACCAATTAATTTTGTTCGTTCATTAAAGAATGTTTTCAGGCAGTGGGTGAAAGCACAGCATGACACCGGCCCGAGACCTATCCTGGCTCTGACTTGTCCAGATACGCCTGAACTTGGGCTTCACTCAATCCATAGCTTAAGCTATGGCTATCGCTCCAGCCCGGCGTTCAGGCGCATCTGTCCTGCGTCGGTATGCCGCATCACAGAATCCAGGATGCTGGCGCGAGATGCAGGTTAACCGTTATCATACGGCGTTTTTTATAATCCCCCGACGATGCGACTCAGCGATTTCGATTATGACCTGCCCGACGCGCTTATCGCGCAGGCGCCGCTGGCCGAGCGTGTTGCTTCGCGCATGCTGCTGGTCGACCCGCGGCTGCAGGAAGTGAGCGATCGGCAATTCAGCGATCTCACCGACCTGGTCGAACCCGGTGATCTGCTGGTGTTCAACGATACCCGCGTCATCCCGGCACGCCTGTTCGGTCGCAAGTCCACTGGCGGCAAGGTCGAGGTCATGGTGGAGCGGGTCCTCGACGACAACAGGTTGCTTGCGCACCTGCGCGCCAGCAAGGCGCCGAAAGTGGGCGCCGAACTCATCCTCGAAAATGAAATCGAGTGCTGCATGCTGGGGCGTGAGCAGGATTTGTTCGTGCTAGGGCAGGAGCAGGGTTCCTGGCTGGAACTGCTCGAACGTTACGGCCATATGCCGTTGCCGCCCTACATTCAGCGCAGCGATGAGAGCTCCGATAGAGAGCGCTATCAAACCGTCTACGCGCGTAACCCGGGCGCGGTTGCGGCGCCGACCGCGGGCCTGCATTTCGATAGCGCAATGCTCGAAGCCCTGCAGCAGCGTGGTGTCGATAGCGCGCGGCTGACGCTGCACGTCGGCGCCGGCACCTTCCAACCGGTGCGCGGCGAAGATATCGACAGTCATGTAATGCATCCGGAGCGCATCGTGATTTCGCAGTCCGTGGTCGATAGCATCGCGCAGACGCGCGCACGCGGTGGGCGCGTGATCGCGATCGGCACGACCGTGGTGCGCAGCCTGGAAACGGCCGCGGCCGAGGGTGAGCTGGCGGTCTTCGAAGGAGACTCGCGCCTGTTTATCAAGCCGGGCTATCGTTTTCGCGTGGTCGATGCCATGCTGACCAATTTTCACTTACCTAAATCGACACTGTTGATGCTGGTGAGCGCGTTCGCCGGAGCCGATCTGGTGCGCCGGGCCTATGCGCATGCGGTGGCGCAGCAGTACCGTTTCTTCAGTTACGGCGACGCGATGTTCATCGCCAACCGCGCAGGGCAGGAGCTCTCATGAAATTTACGCTCGACAACTGCGACGGTCACGCGCGGCGCGCACGCCTCGAATTCGAGCGCGGCGTGGTCGAAACGCCCGCTTTCATGCCGGTTGGCACCTATGGCACGGTCAAGGCGATGACGCCCGAGGAACTGATCGATCTCGGCGCCCAGATCATCCTTGGCAATACTTTTCATTTGATGCTGCGTCCCGGTACCGAAATCATAAAGAAGCATGGCGATCTGCATGACCTGATGCACTGGCAGGGGCCGATCCTGACGGATTCGGGCGGCTTCCAGGTGTTCAGCCTGGCGAAGATGCGCAAGATCACCGAGGAGGGCGTTACCTTTGCCTCGCCAGTCGACGGTGCGAAGGTGTTTCTGAGTCCTGAAGTGTCGATGCAGGTGCAACGTGATCTCGGCTCGGACATCGTCATGTGCTTCGACGAGTGCACGCCTTACCCCGCGGAGGAAGACGTGGTGCGCCGGTCGATGGAGTTGTCACTGCGTTGGGCCGAGCGCAGCAAGGTGGCTTTCGCCGACAATCCCAACGCGCTGTTTGGCATCGTCCAGGGCGGCACTTACGATGAATTGCGCGCAGAGTCGGCACGTGGCCTGGTCACGATCGGATTCGACGGTTACGCCATCGGCGGTCTCTCGGTCGGTGAGGCCGCCGATGAGCGTAACCGCACGCTGGACGCGGTGTTGCCGTTGCTACCTGCGGACAAGCCGCGTTACCTGATGGGTGTCGGCAAGCCCGAAGATCTCGTCGAAGGGGTGCGCCGCGGCATCGACATGTTCGACTGCGTGATCCCGACGCGCAACGCTCGTACCGGGTTTCTGTATACCCACGATGGCATCATCCGCATTCGCAACAGTCGTTATACCGACGATACCCGGCCGCTGGACGACAACTGCGGTTGCTACTGTTGCCAGCATTACTCGCGCGCCTACCTGCGCCATCTCGATAAATGCGGTGAAATTCTCGGTGCCCGTCTCAATACCATCCATAACCTGTACTACTTCCAGGAACTGATGCGCTGGATCCGCGAGGCCATCGAGGCCGATCGCTACGAGTCCTTTTGCGAGAACTTTTATTCGCGTTACCAGTCGTAGATTTAACGCCGAAAACCGCGTTTCCGCCTTGTAGGATACGCATCCCGATGCCATAATACGCGCCGCTCAAGGGCGGGACCCTGAGTCTGAAGAATTGCAAACCAAAGGTTGATCGAAGATGAGTTTTTTTATAAGTGACGCGTATGCGCAGGGTGCGGAAGGTACGGCCGGCACCCTCGAACTGATATTGCCGCTGGTGTTGATGTTCGGCATTTTCTATTTTCTGTTGATTCGTCCGCAGCAGAAAAAAGCCAAGGAACACAAGGGCATGGTAGGTGCGCTCGGCAAGGGTGATGAAATCATTACCAATGGCGGGTTACTGGCCAAGATCACCGAGGTCGATGATAATTTTCTGACCTGCCAGATTTCCACAAACGTTGAAGTCAAGATTCAGCGCCACGCAGTTGCCTCGGTATTGCCCAAGGGCACTATCAAGAAACTGTAAGCAAGATGGTCAATCGTTACGCCCCCTGGAGATATATTCTCCTGCTCCTGATTATTGTGATCGGCGCAGTCTATGCCATACCCAATCTATACGGTGAAGACCCGGCGCTGCAGATTACGCATCGGGTCAACCTGATCGATGACGCCGAGCTCAACAATATCAAGAGCCTGCTCGACAACGAGGGTATCGACTACCGTTCGATAGAACTCGACGGTAACAACCTGCTGGTGCGTTTCGATTCCGAGGAAAAGCAGCTGCGGGCCGCCACCCAGGTTCGTGAAGCGCTCTATGACATTGACCGCCGTTACAGCATCGCCCTCAACCTGGCGCCGGCAACACCGGATTGGCTGACCGGGCTGAACGCCTTGCCGATGTATCTCGGGCTGGATTTGCGCGGCGGCGTTCACTTCCTCATGGAAGTCGACATGGAATCGGCGATCGAAAAGTCGCTGCAACGCGCCGGCGGTGAAATACGCAGCTTCATGCGCGAGGAAAAGATACGCTACAAGGCGGTGCAAACCTCGGTTCGCAATATCGGTATTCGTTTCGACAATGCCGAAAACCGCGACAGTGCACGCCTGCTGCTGGAAGACGAATATCGCGACTTCGAATTCGCCGACAGTAACGATGATCGCGGCTGGTTCATCAATATCAGTTACAACGCGACCGCGCTCGAAGAGGAGCGGCGTTCGGCCATCGAGCAGAATATTTCGACCCTCAAGAATAGGGTTAACGAGCTTGGCGTGGCCGAGCCGGTAATCCAGCGTCAGGGTGACGAGCGCGTGGTCGTACAGTTACCCGGCGTGCAGGACACCGTACGCGCCAAGGAAATTCTCGGCGCCACCGCGACCCTGGAATTTCGCCTCGTACACGGCAGTTTTGCCGAATGGAATTCGGCCGCGGCCAGCGGCAAGGCGCCGATCGGCAGCAGGCTTTATACCCGAAGCGAGGACGGTTCGCCGGTGTTGTTGAAGCGTAGTGTTATCGTCACTGGCGACCAGATCGTCGGCGCCGCCTCCGGTATCGATCAGCAAAGCGGTACTCCGAACGTTTCCATCACGATGAATTCGAGTGGCGCCGACCGCATGGCCCGGGTCACGCGTGACAACATCGGTAAACCGATGGGGGTGGTTTTCATCGAGGACAAGTTCGAATATCGAGAAGTCGACGGTGAACGCAAACGTTATCGGACGACCGAATCACAGGTCATCAATGTCGCCACCATCCGCGACCAGCTGAGCAAGCGTTTTCAAATCACCGGGCTCAACAGTACCCGCGAGGCGCGCGATCTGGCCCTGTTGTTGCGTGCAGGAGCATTGCGTGCACCGATGGTTATCGTCGAAGAGCGCACCGTTGGACCCAGCCTCGGACAGGAGAACATCGACCGCGGTTTTCTCTCGGTAATCGTCGGTTTTGTCGCGGTGTTGCTGTTCATGGCGTTTTACTACAAGGTGTTCGGCCTGGTCGCGAACCTGGCGCTGGCGCTCAACCTGGTCCTGATGGTGGCCATATTGTCGATTTTCCAGGCCACGCTGACGCTGCCCGGCATCGCCGGCATCGTGCTCACCGTGGGTATGGCGGTCGACGCCAATGTGTTGATTTTCGAGCGAATTCGAGAAGAAATTCGGCTCGGTAATACGCCGCAGGCAGCGATTTATTCCGGCTATAGCAAGGCTTTCGGAACTATAGCCGACGCCAATATCACGACCTTCATCGCGGCTATCGTACTGTTCGGTTTCGGTACCGGCCCGATCCAGGGTTTTGCCGTGACCCTGATGATCGGCATCGCCTCGTCGATGTTTACCGCAATTTTCGGCACGCGTGCCGTCATCAACCTGATTTACGGCAGTAAACAGGTCAGCCGACTGGCGATTTGATCATGGCCCAGACCTTATCCAGAAATATCGACTTCATGGCGCTGCGCAAGCCGGCCGTGGTTATGTCGGCCGCGTTGATACTTATTTCCATCTTCAGCCTGTTTACCCTCAAGCTGAACGTCGGTATCGATTTTACCGGCGGCAGTATCATCGAAGTCGGTTACCAGCAGTCGGTGGAACTGGAACCGATACGCAATGCGCTCGAAAGTAAAGGTTTTGGCGATGCCATAGTGCAGCACTTCGGCAGCGCCAGCGAAGTCCTGATTCGACTGGTGCCCGATGTCGACAAGGACAAGGCCGAGCTGAGTTCCGAGATCATCGTATTGCTGCAGGGGATCAGCGAGACGCCGATCGACGTGCGCCGGGTCGACTTCGTCGGGCCGCAGGTCGGTGAGGAATTGACCGAGGACGGCGGGTTGGCGGTGCTGTACGCATTGATTGCAATCCTCATCTACGTGGCTTTTCGCTTCGAGTATCGTTTCTCGCTGGGCGCGGTGGCTGCTCTGATACACGATGTTGTTATCACGCTAGGGGTGTTCTCGATCCTGCAACTCGATTTTGACCTGAGCGTACTCGCGGCAATCCTCGCGGTCATCGGATACTCGCTCAACGATACCATCGTCGTCTTCGACCGGGTGCGTGAGAACTTCCGTAAAATCCGCAAGAAAACATCGCTCGAAGTGATCAATATATCGATCAACCAG
>Ga0164315_10003389_pt1 | contig 12359 bp, 6 predicted proteins | sample GuaBasSedimGuay6_FD_113737 | JGI IMG/M metagenome (GOLD analysis project Ga0164315, IMG submission 113737) | Subseafloor sediment microbial communities from Guaymas Basin, Gulf of California, Mexico - Guay6, Core 4569-2, 0-3 cm | ecosystem: Environmental > Aquatic > Marine > Hydrothermal vents >... | reverse complement strand
GGACCCAAGCTATCAGCATCGGTACTTTGTTGATTTACCCTCAACCGTGGCAGATGTTAATATTGACAAAGGTTCTGGCCTTGCATGGCGTACTATCCTTATTGGTGGTTCTCGTGCCGGAGGTCGGGGTATATTTGCACTCGATATCACAGATCCGGCGACTTTTTCTGAAGCTAATGCCGGTAATATTGCTTTGTGGGAATTTACTCACCCTGACTTAGGCTTAACTTACAGTAAGCCGACAATTTCCATGATGGAGAATGGTAAGTGGGCGGCTATTTTCGGTAATGGATACAATGATACCGGCACAGGAAAGGCTAAATTATTTATTGTTTATATTGACGGCGGATTAGATGGTGTTTGGACTTTGGGTACTGATTATTTCATTATTGAGACTCCATCAGGATCTACAGCAACGCCAAATGGACTTGCGACGCCGGCTATAATTGACCTTGATGGTAATGGTGCGGCTGATCGTGCCTATGCAGGTGATTTGAATGGTAATTTATGGGCGTTTGATTTAAGCGATATAAGCACGCCAGCTAATTGGGGTATTGCTTATCAGGCTACAACTGGGCCTAGCCCGCGACCTGATGTGCCACTATTTATAGCGGAAGATTCTAGCGGTAATCCGCAACCAATTACTAATAAACCTAGTGTTGCTTTTCATCCTAATTACCCAAACTCTGGAAGTCACGACCCAGATTTAATGGTTTTCTTTGGCACTGGTAAATATTTGGAAAGCACAGATCTAACTGATACTAGTGTTCAGTCATTTTATGGTATTTGGGATGATGGGAGCTCAGAGCTGGGCCGTGGCGATTTGACTGCACAAACGTTTATTTCTGGTAGTTTTGCTGATAGTGGTGGCAATGAATTAAGAGTGATCACAGATAATGCTGTTGGTAATAGCAAAAAGGGCTGGCTAATTGATTTGCCTGCTTCCGGTGAAAGAGTCGTCGTTGACTCAGCAATTAGGGGATCATTAGTATTTTTTAACACCTGGATTCCTAGTTCTTCAGCCTGTGAATCAGGCGGTAAAGGTTTTTTGATGTCAGTTGAGCAATTAAATGGCGGAGAGCCTGACCAAGCTGCATTTGACAGCTCAGGGGATGGTGGTGTTGACGATTCTGATACAGTAACCGACGGGACAACTGATTTCAAACCAGCTGGACAAGAATTTGATAACGGTTTACCTGCGGCATCAGCTTTCTTAAGTGATAAACAGTACACACCAGGAACAGGTAATAATGAAATTAACGTTCGAAACGTACAAAAATTGGGCGGAGGGGATACCGGTAGACTTTCATGGCAGCAACTTTTTGCTGATTAGAGTTATTTTTTGATTTTCCATAAGCTTTATTTAATTGTTACATTGGGGAACTATTTTTTACAAAACGTTAAAATTATATGAAAACACAGAGCGGATTTACACTAATAGAATTAATGATCAGCGTCGCTATTGTCGGTATACTCGCGGGTATCGCTTACCCTAGCTATCAAGAGAGTGTATTAAAGTCGCGCCGTGTCGATGCGAAAGGTGCACTTCTTGGTTTTGCTAATGCGATGGAGCGACATTATACGGAAACTAATAGTTACCTTGGGGCTGGTGTGAGCGCAGCAGATACTGGCCTACCTGGAATATATTCTCAAAAAAGTCCTGTTGATGGCACGGAAAATTATTATACGTTAACTATTAATGCCGCTACGGCAAGCACTTATACTTTGCGCGCAGCACCAACGACTACTCAGGCTGGCGATAGTTGTGGTACTCTTGAGGTCACGCAAACAGGCGCTAAATCACCAACAACTGCTGGGTGTTGGTGAGTAGTCACTTCACCCTAACCCTTTCCAGCAGGAAAGGGAGCTACCCTGACTTGCAATTCGTTGTATTTTAATGTCAAAAGTTGTGTAGGTACTTATGCAGTATGGGAGGGGCTTTTAGCCGCGATTTATCTGAAGTCGCGGCTAAAAGCTCCTCCTACGACACATTGCTCATTTGTTAACTTAATGACAGTGAAATAGACTTTGACAAAGCAAGGCAAACGTAAATAAACCGCGCATAAAACAGTCACTTAGGGTATTATGGTGCAGTAATCTTTTCAAAACTGGTAATGATTACGCAAATATCTACCAGGCAAATACAATTCGCCAGTCAAAATATAGTGTCTTAGGGGTTTTTCTTATTTAAGAAAAGCGGAGAGCTGAGGGTTTTTTAACCAAGATTTTGCAGGCGAGCTCTCTACAATTAGGAACACTATGACTGACGAAGTACTTTCACTTCCAAAATTTTCTGACTTAAATCTTATCGCGCCACTTTTAAAGGCTTTGGATGATGTGGGTTATGAAACCCCTTCTCCGATTCAAGCGCTAACCATTCCATTGATATTGGATGGTAAAGATGTACTTGGTCAGGCACAAACGGGTACAGGTAAAACAGCGGCTTTTGCATTGCCGTTATTATCAAAAATTGATGTTAAATTAAAAGCGACACAGGTCTTAGTTTTAGCTCCAACACGTGAATTAGCAATCCAAGTTGCTGAGGCTTTTCAAACTTATGCGAAGCATATGAAGGATTTTCATGTTGCACCTATTTATGGTGGGCAGGATTATTCTGGACAGTTACGTATGCTTAGACGTGGCGCGCATGTTGTGGTTGGTACGCCAGGCCGTGTCATGGACCATATGCGTAAAAACAGTTTAAAATTAGACAACTTAAAATGTCTTGTTTTGGATGAAGCTGATGAAATGCTACGTATGGGTTTTATCGATGACGTTGAATGGGTTTTAGAGCAGTTACCTGCTGACTGTCAAAAAGCGTTGTTTTCTGCAACGATGCCTACGGTTATTCGTCGTATTGCCAATGAGCATTTGGATAATCCTGAGCACGTTACTATTAAAGTTAAAACAACCACGGCGGAAACGATTCGTCAGCGTTATTGGACTGTTAGTGGCATGCATAAATTGGATGCTTTGACACGTATCTTAGAGGCTGAAACGTTTGATGGCATGATTATTTTCGTGCGCACTAAAAATTCAACCGTTGAATTAGCTGAAAAATTAGAAGCGCGTGGCTTTTCTGCCGCTGCGATTAATGGCGATTTGGCGCAAAATCAGCGTGAAAAAACTATTGCTAGATTGAAAAATGGCAAATTGGATATTTTAGTCGCTACGGATGTCGCTGCGCGTGGTCTTGATGTTCCGCGTATTAGCCATGTTGTAAACTACGATATACCTTATGATACCGAAGCCTATGTGCATCGTATCGGTCGTACTGGACGTGCGGGTAAAAAGGGTGATGCGATTTTATTTGTTGCACCTCGTGAAAAACGTATGTTGGCAGCAATCGAGCGTGCAACTAAGCAACGTATCGAGTTAATGGAATTGCCGTCTACTGAAGTGATTAACGATAAACGTGTTAATCGTTTTAAACAGAAAATCACCGATACTTTAGCGACTGAAGAATTAGAGTTTTATACTAAAGTTATTGAGCAGTATGAAACTGAACATGATGTGCCTGCGATTGAAGTTGCAGCAGCTTTAGCGAAATTAGTACAAGGTGACGAGCCTTTATTATTGAAAAAACCAGCAAAAGTAAAAGAGCGCTCTGAGCGTGGTCGTGAAAGGGACCGTAATGACCGTGCAAGAGGCGAAGTTAAGCGTAAAGGTAATGTTTCATTAAAAGATGGCCTTGAGCGTTACCGCATTGAAGTGGGTAAAGATCATGGTGCTAAGCCTGGTAATATCGTTGGTGCAATTGCTAATGAAGCAGGGTTAGACGGTAAAGAAATTGGCCAAATTGATATGCATGGTGAATTCAGTATCGTTGACTTACCTAAAGGCATGCCGGCAGAGTTGTTAAAAGATTTACAAAATGCACGTGTTGCTGGTCAGCAGATGAGAATGACCATAGTAAAAGATAGTGATAATATCCCGAGACAGACCAAAGTCACTCGCGGTGGTTCTGAAAGATCGACTAAAAAACCTAGAAGAAGCCCGAAAAATAAGTAAATTGTAAACAATCTCCTGGCTTCCGCACTCTGTGTGGAAGCCAGTCGTAGGGCGGACTTTAGTCCGCTTGTATGCTGTATATTTATATTAGGCGATAGGTTGTTAAAAAACACCTGTTGGTAGGGCCTGTGGAAATACATGTAACATTTCTGTAGGATGATGGGTTTCGCAAAAAGACGCTCTACCTATCCCACGCGAAAATTTAAACAAAAGTGTTAAGATTATTTTAAGCGAGTACTTATTAATCAATTTTGAATAAATATTTTTGTAGATAGATATTCCCCCCACCTTTTCATTTCTTAATTCAGAGAGCGCTATGTTTTCTCTAGAAAAAATCCCTACCGAATTACACGATACCGTTAATTTACATCTGCAACATTTCACGGAATCTGTACAGCGCTTAAATCTTGAGCTTCCCGAAAACGAGCAAGTTAAAAATACTCTGCCTACTGTTTTTTGTTGCAGTGAGTTTATTGCTCAGACTTGTCATCGACAGCCACAGTTTTTATTTGACCTGATTGATTCGGGGGATTTGTTTAGTTCCGATGTTCGTCAGATTTATCGATATCAATTAAACCAACAAACGATTGCTAATGATGCCGAATTGATGAAGTTTTTACGTCAATTCCGTAATAAGCATATGATGCGCATCGCTTGGCGTGATTTAGCGGAATGGTCGGATTTATCTGAGACGTTAGCGGATTTAACGGCTTTAGCAGAAAGTTGTATTCAGTTTTCCCTCGATTTCTTATACCAACAAGCCTGTGAGCGACGCGGAACCCCCGTTTTATCTGATGGTACCGCTCAGAACTTGGTTGTTTTGGGTATGGGGAAGTTAGGGGCGTGGGAATTAAATTATTCATCGGATATTGATTTAATTTTTGCTTATCAACAAGATGGCATTTTAGCTGACCGTAAAGAAACTAGCTACGGTGAGTTTTTTAGCCGTATTTGTCGTTTATTAGTAAAAGTGCTGGATGAAATCACAGCTGATGGTTTTGTGTTTCGCACAGACATACGATTAAGGCCTTTTGGTGATAGTGGCCCTGTCATCATGACTTTTGATGGGCTGGAAAATTATTACCAAACCCAGGCGCGTGAGTGGGAACGTTATGCGATGGTTAAGGTGCGTCCAGTAGCTGGTGATCAGTTGGGCGGCGAGAAGTTTATGAGTTTGATTAAGCCTTTTGTGTATCGACGTTACTTAGATTACGGGGCTTTTGAAGAATTGCGCTCGTTAAAAGTACAAATTACCCAAGAGTTACAGCGTAAAGATCGCATGGACAATGTTAAATTGGGGCCGGGTGGAATTCGTGAGATTGAATTTATTGGTCAGGCATTCCAGTTAATTCGTGGTGGACAAGATGCGGATCTGCAAGAGCGACGTATACAAGTAATTCTACAGTTATTAGGTGATAAAGGTTTATTGCTACCTGAAGATTCTGGGCAATTATTAAGCTCTTATGAATTTCTGCGCCGGGTAGAAAATCATATTCAGGAGTATCAAGATAAGCAGGCACATGATTTGCCAAAAATGCCACGAGAACAAGCGATTTTGGCATTTTCTATGGGCTATGATAATTGGTCTAGTTTTAAATCTGAGTTAGATACTGTTCGCGAACAAGTACATCGTGTTTTTATACAGGTTTTTTCTATTGCAGAAGAACAGTCCAAGCCTTCAGTGAGTACTGAAATTTGGATTGGGCTGGCACATGAAGAAATCATCTTAAATAAACTGGCAGAAATAGGGTACCGCAAAGCGGAAGAGACATTAAGCCTACTGAATAACTTCAAAACATCATCAGCGATTAAGCGTTTAACCACAAAAGGCGCGACGGTCTTAGATAAGTTAATGCCACAAATTATTGATGCGGTAGCACAACTAAAAAACCCTAGTACTACATTAAAGCGGCTGTGTGCTTTGTTTGAAGCGTTGGCAGGGCGTAATGTGTATTTATCGTTGCTTGCCGAAAATGATGCTGCTTTGCATCAGTTGATTAAACTGGTTGCTGCTAGCCCGTGGATTAGTGAGTATTTATCTAAATATCCGGTATTATTTGATGAATTACTGGATACGCGCTCGCTTTATGAGCCTTTAGATAAGGCGGCTTTGCAGCAGCAATTAGCAGAGTTGTTGGCGAAGATTGATCCAGCCGATATAGAGCAGTTAATGTTTGGCTTGCATAAGTTTAAACATCTTAATGTCTTGCGCGTTGCGGCTGCGGATATTATGGGTGCTGCTCCTTTAATGGTTGTGAGCGATTATTTAACTTATATTGCTGAAGTGATTTTAGAGCAAGCGGTGCAGATTGCTTGGCGTATTCTTACCGAAAAACACGGCAGTTTGCCGGGTACGAGTGCAGAGAACACACATTTTGCAATTCTTGGCTTTGGTAAGTTAGGTGGAATTGAGCTCAGTTATAGCTCTGATTTAGATTTGGTCTTTATTTTTGATTACCCCGATAGTAATGCGCTAACGGATGGAAGTAAGCAAATTGGCAGTTCGCAGTTTTATGCCACTCTAGGTCAACGAGTGAGAAGCTTGCTCAATACGCAGATGTTATCTGGTCTGCTTTATGAAATTGATATGCGTTTGCGACCTAGCGGTGAATCAGGTTTATTAGTTGCGCCAATCAATCGCTATGAGCAATATTTAAAAGAAGAGGCGTGGACTTGGGAGCATCAGGCTTTAGTGCGTGCGCGTTTTGTTGCAGGTGACATACAAACGCAGGCAAAATTTGAAGCGATACGGGAACGCATTTTAAGTTTACCGCGTGCTGAAACTGAGCTTAAAACAGAAGTTCGAGAAATGCGTGAAAAAATGCGCGAAACTTTGGATAAAAGCAATAAAGAGGTTTTTTATTTAAAGCAAGGCGTTGGTGGTATTGCGGATATAGAATTTATTGTGCAGTTCTGCGTGTTGGCTTGGTCGGCTAAATACCCGAGCTTAACGAATGTGACCGATAATATGCGTGTATTAGATGCTTTGGCTGAGCAAGGTTTATTAAATGAAGAGGCGGTAAAGACTTTAAAACAAGCTTATTGTTTATTCCGTAATCGCGGACATGAAGAGGCTTTGCAAGGCAATAAAGCGGTTGTAGCGCAAGATGAGTTTGTTGATATACGTCAGCAAGTCGCTAAATTGTGGCAAGAGATTATGTTGTAAATATGTTGGGGTAGGGCGCGGCTTTAGCCCGCCAATGCTGTTAGTTTAAGAATAAAAGCCTTCTCCAGAGGGAGAAGGTTGGATGAGGGGAAATAAAATAAAGCTTTGATGTTATTCTCCTCCCCCAACCCTCTCCAGCAAGAGAGGGCTTAAAGGCAACAGCATTGGAGTTAAAGCCGCGCCCTACAACAAAATTAACCTACTTTCTTCATAAAATCTGCAACAAGTACTAGACGTACACCATTAACACGGCCTTCAATATGTTTAGGGTTATCGGTTAATGCGATATTTTTAACGACTGTTCCGCGTTTAGCAGTAAATCCAGCGCCTTTTACATCTAAATCTTTAATCAAAGTAACTGTGTCGCCAGCCAGTAAGCGGCTGCCATTGCTATCGACAGTTGGTTCAGAATCATCTTCATCGCTCGTATCGGCACCTGACTCTGCCCAGCTCAGAATTTCAGGTTCCAAATACATTGTATCTAATAAATCTTGAGCCCAAGATTCTGTCGCAGATAGTTTGTTTAATAATCTCCATGCCATCACTTGTACGGCTGGCTCAGGATTCCACATGCTGTCATTTAGGCAGCGCCAATGATTAGCATTCATAGATTCTGGATTCGCTATTTGACCGCTACAAGTCGTGCAAACCAAAATAGATTTATCTGCACTTTCCTCATTTTCAGGGGGGAGATTATAGGCGGTTAGGTTTTCTTCTGATGCACATAGCTCGCATTTTGCACCGCTACGCTGTAATAACGTTTGTTCAATACTCATAAAAGACTCTAATTAGGTAAATTGTGAGCGGTATTATCGCTTTTTTTGGATGAATAAAGAATATATCCTGTAATATTTCACTAAATATTTAAATTTAGGCACTAAAAACGACGGAAAAACATGAAACTTTCATTGATTGTCGCGATGGCAACAAATCGTACTATTGGTATTAATAAGAAAATGCCTTGGCATTTGTCTGCGGACTTAAAGCAATTTAAAAAAATCACCATGGGGCACCCGATTATTATGGGGCGTAAAACCTTTGAGTCGATTGGTCGCCCTTTGCCTGGGCGGCAGAATATTATTATTAGCCGCGATATTAATTATCAGCAAGAAGGCTGCTTGGTTTTTAATGATTTGGATTCCGCTGTACAGCATTGCTCGGAGCAAGATGAGGTTTTTGTTATCGGTGGCGCAACTTTATACGAAGTGACTTTAGAGCGTGCTGATCGACTTTATATTACGCAAATTAATCAAGCCTTTGAGGGCGATACGTGGTTCCCTGAAATTGATGCTGAGGATTGGCGAGAAGTGGCACGTGAAGATATTAATAATGATGCTAGTGTCGACTTTAAATATAGTTTTATTAGCTATGATCGGAAATAAATAGCGGCTATTGTCAGCTGAAAAAAAAGGGAGTATGGTTTGGAAGATAACTAAATACTAATTTTGCTTAGTTAATAACGAGAGGAAGGATAAATGACGAAAAAAATAAATAATAATAGACGTCAATTTTTACAAAACTCTGCTTTTGGTGCCGCAGCATTAACGGCTTTCCCTAGCATGCTGTTTGCTCAATCAAGTCCATTAAGAAGGAAAGCGACACCTAGTTTTAAGGCTGATGTAGAAATTGAGTTTGTTTCGCGCGATGTCTATGTTTCTGTATTAAAAACAGGAAGAAAAACGAAAGTACAGAAGTATTATGCTAAGTTGCTAAAAGGGCCTAAAAAAACACTGGTAGAATTAAAAGGTAACTATTTAGGGCCGATTATTAACTATGTAAAAGGTCAAAAAGTTCGTATCTATTATAAGAATATGATGTCTGAACCGTCAATTATTCATTGGCATGGTCTGCATGTACCTCAAGATAGTGATGGTCACCCTATGTATACTTTGGAGACGGGTCAAAGCCATATTTATGAATTTGAAGTGATGAATAATGCGGGCACGAGTTTTTATCATTCCCATTCACATAACCTAACGGCTGAGCAGGTTTATAAAGGCCTAGCCGGTATGATTACAGTCACCGATGAGAATGAGCAAAAGTTAGATTTACCGCGGGGTGAATACGATTTACCGTTTGTGATTCAAGATAGGACTTTTGACGAGCAAAACCAACTGAAGTATTTACGGGGTATGCATGGCAGAATGACTGGCTTTTTAGGTGAGAGCATCTTAGTCAATGGCCTACCAAATGTTGAGTTTTCAGTTAAATCGCGTGCTTATCGCTTTAGAGCAGTCAATGGTTCTAACTCCAGAATTTATAAATTAGGCTGGGATGATGGTACCCCGTTAACTGCGATTGGTACCGATGCGCATCTTTTACCAAAACCAGAAACGCGCCCTTATTTAATGTTGGCACCTGGTGAACGTATTGATTTATGGTTAGATTTTAGTGGTCGTCCTGTCGGGTCTGAACTGGTTATGTACAGCTTGCCTTATGCTGGTGCGATGCCGCCAAAAATGGAAGAGCAGCGCTTGGGTAAAAAATCATCTGGCGGCGGTATGGGCATGGGTGGAGGAATGATGGGAATGATGAGTTCTGGTGTAGGCCAAGGCGATAAATTTGCCATCGCTACATTTAAGGTCACTGAAAAAGTCAGTGATTCTCCTAAATTACCGAAAACATTAGGCCATTTTGAGCGCTTAACCGAGCGTGATGTCGATAATAAGCATAAGCCTATTCCTATTGGTATTTCAATGAAACCGATGCGTCCTCAATTAAATGGCAAGTCGTTTTCTATGAACCGCGTATTGGATTTTGAAAAAGTTGAACTCGGTTCAATTAAGAAAATTAAAATCTTTCATGACCACGGCCCAATGAAGATGAAAGAGGGCGAAAAAATGGACAAAGGTATGGATATGTCTGGTGGCGGTGGTATGGGTATGATGGGCGGTGGCATGGGAGGAGGAATGATGATGTCTATGGCACATCCTATTCATTTGCATGGCCAGCAGTTCCAGATTTTATCTCGAGAAATTGAAGGTATGCGTCAGGAAGAGTATAAAACGGTAAAAGATGGTTTCCTCGATTCCGGCTGGAAAGATACTGTTTTAGTGATGCCAGGTGAAGAAATTGTTATCGCCAAGCCATTCCAAGATTACAAGGGCTTGTTTTTATATCACTGCCACAACTTAGAGCATGAAGATCTAGGTATGATGCGCCAGTTTTATATAAGCTAAATACTACAGTAGGGCGCGGTTTTAACCCGCCTTTAAGCACAAACGAAAGGCTAGCAACGGTATGCGTTGCTAGCCTTTTTTGTTTAAGTCTTGGATTTCTCGCTCCCAAATTCTATTTGGGAGTGTATGCATAGAAGCTCTGCTTCGTATTTATATCTGTGGGTCTGTTTACCGGCTACTCCTTTTATTCTGGTATATTTTCTGGCATGGGCTTTACTTTCGGTGCTGATTTTTTCCATAAGCCATTGGCAGAAAAACACTGCCAGCCCCATTTAAGCCAATTTAATAAAGAAACAGCCAACCATAATGACCAGACGAGCATCATAATTCGATAGCTCAGTAAGGGGATGGATACGACTGTTGCTGTGGGTAACAAGGCATTACTGCGATCTTGATACCATTTTAGGTGTTCAGCTGTCGATTGATTACCGACAATTTGCATATCTGGCGAGCCTAATAATCCTTGTTCGACGGCAATAAATAAAATAGCTAGTGAACTTAAGGTCATGAATACTAAAAATATTTGCATTAAGTTGAAGCATTTTGCGTTATCGTTGACTTGTTTTTTCCTTAGGCCTAAAGCAATCAACCAAGCAACAACCACTAGCGCAGCGGCAATCGGAATTTGACTGAGACCTATCAGTAGTAAAAACCAGTGCCAGTGTTTCAATGGTGTTAATTGAGCTTTTCCAAGAGCAAAAGCAAGTAGCACTAAAACAAAGACTAAGCCCCAGAATAAGACTGCTGGACCAAATTTAGGCCCCATCGTCAGTAGTACCCAGCGGTCTTGGCCTAATAGGATATTTAAGTGTGTGTTAACACTAGCGCTAGCTAAATCGAGTGCCGGCGTAGTTAAGATACTCGATTGTTGGTTTACTTCGTGCCAGTTCAATTGATAATGCTGATTGCCGGGTTCGACGGGTAAGGTAACCGTTTGCCCTTGCTGCCTAATCGCTTGAGTAGCACCATTAACGCTAACGGATTGTAGGACAGCATTCGGCGGTAAAGTGATTGTATGCTGGGTGCCTTTTGAACTACGTAGGTCTAATTCGAGGCGTGATTCTTGAGTGCGCTTTCCCGCAGTGATTTGCAAGGTGCTTTTGTCGATGGTTAGCGTTTGGCCTTGCACTGCTTCAGGTCGAGTAATCGCTAAAGTAATCGCTTCATTTGGCCAAGGTCGCCATTCTGGTAGCCAATTCCCCGCTTGATTTTGATGATGTACAGCTGAAATCCCCGTACTTTGAATGTGCCACATTGGACTGATGTCGGCTCGCCATATTTCAGACCATTGATTCGTTGCAGGAGCGACCAAATGAATTTGTGCGCCTTTATTTAAGAGAGATTGCCACTTTATGCTTTGTTGATTGGCGCTTATATGTACTAATGCGTAGCCGTCTTCACTACGTATATGTGAGCTGGTAATTGATTCATTTTTAATTAAAGGAACTTTTAAGGAAATTGCCGTGGGTTCTCTGGAAAGTCTAATAACTCGCGTTGTGATATGCCAATCTAGCCCTAAGTGCAGCGTGCGTTCAATTTGAATAAAGGGGGGGAGAATAGTTGAACTCAGCGAAGGGAGTGCATTCTTTTTCTCTGCCGCTGTTTGTAGACGGGTAAAGTGTAAGTTATTTTCGGCGGCACCATTGGGCTTTAGGCCTTCCAGTGACCACTGTTGAATGTTGTGCGTGATGTGCTGAGGTTTTAATGGTAAGGGCAGGGTAAAGCTATTTTGTCGTGGTGCCGCACCTTTTAATGTAACACTATGAATGCCAGGCTCTAAGCTTAGCCACAGGATGCCCTGATTATCGCGAATAATTGCGTGAGCTACGGCCTTATTTACTTTAATTTCCTTAGGTAGCCAGTTTTTTAGTTCTGCAGGCAGTGGGATAGCAACAGTTTCTTGCGCGTGTACTTGCAAATCGAGTTGTAAAACCGTGTCAGTGAGGACGATATGCATCGCAGGTATTTGAGCGCAGTTTGGTAAGCAGTCTGGTGCTTTAAGT